>Ga0307510_10005933_pt1 | contig 14574 bp, 12 predicted proteins | sample 12_EM_MG_FD_207224 | JGI IMG/M metagenome (GOLD analysis project Ga0307510, IMG submission 207224) | Populus trichocarpa ectomycorrhiza microbial communities from riparian zone in the Pacific Northwest, United States - 12_EM | ecosystem: Host-associated > Plants > Roots > Unclassified | place...
CCGAGACCATGAGGGTTCACCCCGTATTCCACAACTCATTGTTGAAACCCTACCACGAAACACAAGCACATGGACCCAATTTCGAGCGACCCCCTCCAGAAATCGTTGGAGGAGAAGAAGGACATTACGAAATCGACAAAGTCCTAGCAGCACGTCCCACAAGAAATTGCAAGAGCACACAGTACTTCGTCCACTGGAAAGGCTACACAGACGCAGACAACTCATGGATCCCAGCTGGAGAACTAACACATGCCAAAGAACTAGTCGCCGAATTCCACGCCCGTAATCGCCCTAAAGAGGGGATATGCATACGAGCCTTGCAGGCGCAAGGAGATCCTAAAGAGGGGATACTGTCGCGAGCGGTACTCGCGCCCCCCAGTCTCAGCTACAAACCTGTAACTCCAGCATCATGTGACCATGGAAACATATCACATGACCCTACACGTGACTCATCACGTGACTTATCAGCACGTGACCCTGGGAACCTACGACCCTGTGACCCTGGGAAGATAACACATGACCTATCAAGGAACTGGTCATCAACAACGTCACCTGACAAGACGCACTTTGGACGCGTGTCTAACCCGTTGATCAACACGTGGCAGATCGTGGGAACGATCAACAAGATGCGTCCACTAAACAATCAATGAACACGCGACACGACTCGATCAACAAGGACACGACTCATTAGGGCTAGACCCTAATCGAGATGTATCATGTAATCCGCAGTTACTGCGCATTGACTGCACAGTCCCCCGTTACCTGTAATTATACCTACCCTAAACTGCGCACAGACCACCCTGTATTAGTATATAAGACCTACGAATTTAGGTGAACAGTCCTTAGACTGTTCTCTTGTCAATCCCCACACTGGAGCCTTTCAAAGCTCCCTCCTCGTTAGCAGCACCCCGCCCGTCGTCCCCTACCGTCTACTCCATCCCACCTCTTCTCGTCTTTTGTCTCTTCCTTGTCAACATCTCCTTGCTGCTCCTTTGGATCAGTCACCTTCAACTCCGCGCCGTAGTCAAGTCTTGCTACCCATAAAGTAGTGAGTTCCTGACACTGTAGCCATGGATTTCATCACCAAGTTACCTTTGTCAGGAGGATACGACACCATCCTCACGATCACCGACACAGATTGCTCAAAAGCATCCATCTTCATCCCTTGTAACGAAGCAATCGACTCTGAAGGAGTCGCTCTACTCTACCTGAACAACGTCATACCTCACTACGGCATACCTCACAAGATAATCTCGGACCGTGATGTCCGCTTCATATCCAAGTTCTCGACAGAACTATGCCACATCTTGAACATCCACCAAAATATCAGTACAGCCTATCACCCTCAAACGGATGGAGCCAGCAAACGAACGAACCAAACCCTTGAACAATATCTTTGTGTATTCTGTGGCACCCAACAGAATAACTGGCACGCTTGGTTACCTCTTGCTCAGTATACTAAGAACTCCTGGCCCTCCACTACAACAAAGAAAACACCATTCAACCTACTCATCGGCTACACTCTGCAAGTGCACCAGCCAACAAGAAAGACAGACATCCCATCCCTTGAACAACGACTCTCATCCATCGAAGAAGCCAGGAAAGCCGCCCAAGAGGCACAACGTAAAGCGCAAGAATCCTGGATCAAAGAACGTCCATGCCATTCACCATTTCCTGTCAAATCCAAAGTATGGCTAGAAGGAACAAACTTACGACTCCCAAGCAACATCACACCCAAGTTATCACCAAGGAGATACAGACCTTTCAAGGTAGTCTCCCAAGTATCCAAAGTTGCGTATAAAATCAAATTACCCCCTACCTGGAAGATCCACAACGTCTTCCATGCCTCTCTGCTCACGCCATACAAAGAAACCGATCAACACAGACCCAATTTCCTGGAACCGCCACCTGACATTCTAGAAGGCGAACCGGAATGGGAAGTCGAGCAAATACTCAAAGAACGACTATTCGGTCGTTGGAAGAAGAAGCAATACCTTGTGCGCTGGAAAGGATACTTGCCAGCTCATGATTCCTGGGTTAACTCTGAGGATCTCCACACATCGGACCTACTAGTGGACTTTGAAAGTCAACCCAACAGTATAAGAACCCTCGGAATCTCAGACGACACTTCTTATCCCCAACCACCATGTCCTCAGTCCACCATGAACTCCCTAGCACAGGATTCGCCACCTCTACCATCTTCACCTTGGGCACCGACGATGGTGTCATCCTCATCCGCATGCACACCGACAACAACCAGCTCTACTTCTTCAGTACCTTCGTCTGCTGTGGACACTTTGACATCACCTACCACTGGACCACTTGGCAACCAAGAGAAACTCTCGACGCCATCGACATTGATCATGAAGCAATCATGGTCCCAGTTGATAACAAGGACCCTGTCCTCAGGACCCATGTCAATTATGAAAGACTTCCATTCGCTCCCCATCCCCCTCAATATCAACCCAGACCCGCAACCCCTTTCAATGTCGTCCCCATTAGCACTACTAGCAACAGTAGCACAGTAGCAGCAACAAAACAGCAGTTACACCCCAAGAACCAGAAGAGACCCCACTCCACGTCACCAACCCCGATCCCCTCACTCCCATCAAAGAAACCGAAGACAACAACCAGTCCGAGCAATACACTGACACAGGACTCCTCCCCTCAGACCACCTCCTCCACATCGCTCAAGAAGAAGCGTGAAGAATGTATCAAAGACATGGTCCAACTTAGCGACAAGTGGACTCTCCTCACTAACAAATTCACAACCACCGCTGTTGCCAAAACATTCAGAAAGAAAGACAGCAACACCACCCTCTACCTCTATCATTTCCATCAATGACTCTACGACACGGTCACCAAAGAGTTACTACTAACAATCGTGAAAGAACGCAACCATCAGAAGAGAACCATCCTCCCCTTCGGCACCCTCTCCCCTCATTATCAAATCTTGAAGGATCAAACATTCCTTGAAAGGCTTCAAACATTCCTCAAAGGTCGTAAAAGGACACTAAGAAGCAAGTCATCATCACCCGCATTCATACCTGGTCCCAGTACTTCAGGAACAGGAGGACCTGCCACTGTCATTCCCAAACCACTGTTATCAGCCCCAGCTATTGCACCACCACCTCAGGTTGGACCAATACCAGTCATTCAAGAATTCATTCACCTGTCATTGTCCCTACCCAAAAAAGTCGTACCGTTACCTCCAGTCATACCAAGAGTACCATCACCACCCATCAAGGATCCATCACCATTCGTCCTAGCACCAACTTACCATAGCCCACCACCTGTGGAACTCCCTTGTGCTGAATCGCCACTGCTCCCTCTAGTCCCCTGGGGTTTGCATCGATGACAGTATTCATCAATGGAACAATACGAACCACTACCCATGATCGTCGACGAGCCTATTAACATCCCATTACCCCAATCACTTACTCTGTCACCACCACAGAGAGAGGCAATGCCTATCATTCCAACTCCATGGAATAGATCACCAACGCCGGAGGAAATTCCATTACCCCTGATTCGGAAAACCGCACTGTCTTCACTCGACCTCATCCCTCTACCATGGGACATTCCCCCTTTCCCAAGAGTTACTCCAAAGCCATCACCCCCAGTTGCGTCCTCATCGCAGTTACCTCTCATTGTCTCAATGACACCTAGTCGCACCACCCCCTTGTTACCAAAGCATCCCCTCACGGAGGATGAACCCCTTGCTAATAGGCCAACCCCACCATAATGGAAAAGATTTGAATCACCACCGATTACAGGGAAGCAAAAAGAGCTTTCAGCCAAAACCAATCCCTCACCCCCTGTAGCATCATCATCACGTCTACCTTGGCTTCCACCTATTCGAACTACTCCATTACCCAAACACCCATTAACAGAGGATGAACCTTTAGTTAATAGAGAAGGACCTCCTAGTTGGTCAAGCAGACAACCATCACCTATTACGGGAAAGCGACAAGAATCACCGTGACACATGGCAATGCCACTTAAACGCCAACAAAGTGATCCACCAATGGAAAGGTCAATAAGCCCAGAGGAACACCCCACCCCTCCTGATTCCCCTAAAGCAACTACTCCGCCACTCTCTGGATCACGACCCATTGCAATACCACTCAAAGCATCCCCTGAAACTTTGAGCACATCAACACCGTCTAGCTTCGGACTTGGTGAACTTTATAGAACCCCAGTCCAAACAATTATTGAAGTCGAAGATGAAGCAATGGAAGAAGGAGAAACATCTGAATACAACTCACCAATGGAGGAAGGACAAATCACAGACACAAGATAGTCAACTCCAGACACCATGGATATTGGGATACCTCACGTACCCTCTGACTGGATGCAACCCTCCTTACCCTAGGTCGTGTGGTAACGACCACTCTAGGAAGGGCGTCATGTTATGATCTTAAACCCTACCCCCAATTTTCCCTTCATTTTCCACTATTTTCCACCGTTTTATTCTGTGCTCTCGGTCACTTGTTCTTCACTCATTCCCTCACGTGCCGCTCAGACCGCCATCAAATCACCTGACAAGTCACCTGATGGATCACCTGACCATTCTGCAGTCAATTATCACATGCCATCACTCCGCAGTCTGCAGCATTCCGCAGCATCACCATTTATCCTCTTACGGATTGCCAGCTCATGATACGCTATTCTTAGACTGCCAGCTCATGATGGAGCTATACTTAGGACTGCCACGTCATGATGTACTTTACTAAATATTTCCATATTTCTTTGTGACTCCTGTGACCCGTTACTTCTCACTTGTATATAAGACCTCGTAACCTTAGCAGTTGGGCCCTAAGCCTAACTTGGTTTTCAATCCAAGACTTGTAGCTTCCCCCAGGACTCCAAGAGTCACCAGTTTGAACCTTCAGTCGCTTCAAAGCCCCCTTGAAGCTCTCCCCTCTACTTCTAACAGAACACTCAGAAGTCGCCCTTATCATCAGGGACTTACTTGTTATACTGCGTAGCCAACCGGTACCGCGCTACTCACGTGATCATTGCCTCAGGAAGATACCCCACTGAGCAATACGAAGTCGTTGCACTAGGAGGACACCCCACTAGTCAAGCAACTCAAGTCGTTGCCAAACCACCCCATGCACGTCGCGTCTTTAAGTCCCTTGGACCTTAACAAGTAGTAAGCTAAACACAGAAACATCAGCGAACCCATGTGAACGAGTGAGGCGTCAACCTCAACAGCCTGTCCTCCTCCTGTGAGCCCTCCATCGTTCAAAGTGGTGTGTCACCTCTTGAGGGCACGTCAAGGAGATGCTGCTGCAGATGTGGGGTGTGCAGTGACATTTGGTTTTGGGGGCACAACAGTGGGTGCGAGATCAAATAAAGGAAGGCTAAGATAAGGAAGAAGCAATAGATAGGATGAAGGCAAATGAAATGCACACCGCTAGTCTGAAAAAGTGTGGTAATCCGCTCTGCAATGCCGCTAGAGAATAGTTGAGACCAGCACCACAGTGTTTGGCATACTATGTTTATCACCTGAATCCGAATGTCCGACATGATCACAGGAAGGAACAAGGGGATGAATCGGTTCTGGACACAGCAGAATTTGTCAGGCTGAAAAGCCTGCGGGAGGCAGCAGAAGTGGATGTAGCAGGCTTGAAAAGGGAGAAAGAGGGAACAGGAATGGGAACAGATGGCTTGCTTGGTGGGCTCGGTGTGGTAGTTTGCATCTTCACCTGGGAGGATTTTCCATTCTAGTCTTCAAGTTGCTGTACCAAGACACAAGTGTAGATGCTGCAGAGGTGAAAGGGAACATTGCACAGGGAAAGTACAGGGAAGCATTTTGAGACGACACACCACACAGCAGATGAGTCAGCTACTTGAGCGGAGCTGCAATTTAGCTGGAGAAAGCCAGCTTTTTACTGGCTTGGCTCGGCTTGGCTCAGTGGGACCAAACCCACAGCTCGGCTCAGCTCAAAAAAAAAACCAGGCTGGCTCAGGTGGCTCAACTCCTGGCTGGCTCCGGCTCCTGGAGTTTCCGCAACACTAGTACACACTATTGAGGCTGATGGCCCTAGCTACAGCGGTTAGTTTAGGGCCCTTTAAAAACCCGATGAGGTGTTTCCTAGGATGGCGTCCTCCAAGAAGGAGAGTTTGAATTCTTCATCCATGGCTTTGAATGCATCGCTCCTAATCATTTTGTTGACGAGCGCTGGGGTGATGTCATTTATGGTGATTTCTCTGGTGCGGGTTTGGTTACTGGTGTTAGCGGTGCTTCTGCTGCTCTGGGCGTGGTCTGCTTGTTTCTTGCAACAATCTCTGGCGCGGTGTCCTCTTTTAAAACAGTAGAAGCAGGAGTTGTTGGCTTATAACTCCGCTTTCTTGGCTTCAGAAAGTTCTGGTCTTCTACCGGTAATATTGGTAGCAATGGTAGTGTCAACATCTATATGGTGTCCTCCTTGGGATGTGGTGAGGCGTTGTCCTCCTCCTCCATGTGACTGCTGCTGTGGTCCACGGGGTTTCAGGCCAAGTGCGGCATAGTATCCTTGGTGTAAACTGGTTCTATATTCTTGGGTGTGTTTCCACCTGAGGTTACAGGCACATGCAGCGTCTTCCCATGGCTGGAATGTGGCCCAGGGGTTCCTCGGGTTGTAGTTCTGACTGTTTATTATGGCTGTAGTTAGACTGCCGGCAAGCCCCTTTTTGAACAAGTGGATGATGCCATGTGAATTGATGTCTATGCCTGAGGCAGTGACAAGCCTTTTGAACTCAGATATGAAGATGTCCAAGTTGTCTTTCATTTTGAGGTTCTCCAGTTTCTGGTAGGCCTCTGCTTTGATGTTGGTGTTATAGAATGTGTCTTTGAACGCCTGTTCAAAGGTCGTCCAGTGGACTTCTTCTGTGTCTGCGGTTCCTCCAGTGATGCATGCCTGAAGTTCTGTCATCTGTTGTTCCTTCCATGGGTCGACTAGAATTCTGCCCATGTAGGTGAGTGCCGTGGTGACACATGTGGCTGGGTTGCTCATGGCATTGTTGTTTCTGTTGGTGAACCTGAAGATGCTGAAGTTGACTAAGAAGTTGTGACTAGTGTCCCTGTCTCCGCTGAAGTGGGGAGGTGGGGTGCCTTTGAGTCCACCATTGGATGATACAGCTGCGACTGTGATGGTTTGTCCTGTTCCACCTGTAGTGGCTGCTATGCTTGCTACGCCTCCTGCACCTTGTCCCGATCCTCCTGCTTGTCCTGACATGGTAGGTAGGATGTATGTGAGTGTGTTTGGTCCTGAGGTAGTGATGATTACTGGTGCACTTGGTGTGACTGGGGGTTGAGCTGGGGGTATGACTGGTGCACTTGTAGACGTGACTGGGAGTGTGGATGCGATTGGTGCAATGTTAATGGGGATAGCAATGCCCTGAGTGGCTGCTGTTTCAATCTGGGGTAGGATAGGTGTCTGTGGAGTGAATGGAGTCACTCCCTGGAGTGTGACGATGTGGTGAAGACCTCCTGCAAGTGTCTCTTCTGGGGGTGCTGGTGCATGTTCTGGGTGATGTATGAAGAAGTCTGGGTGCTGGGAATCGTCAATGTTCCACCAGCCTAAAAGCCTGTTTTCTTTGGGAACAAGAGCTTCTTTGGTAGTGTACCAGGTGCCGTCTGTTTCTCTTCTGAGTTGTGTCCAATTGTCTTCCCCGTTTGCTGTGACAAATTCTACAGCAAGTTTATCTGTGCCTGTGCTGATGTAATAGCCTGTGTCTGGGTTTGCTCTTCCCCTGAGTTTGGGATGTGATTCAAAATATGCCTGTCCCTTAACGTGGTTAGGGAGGTTGTCTGCTTGTCTCCTTTGTACATGCTTGTGAGCTTCATCTAATTCTCCAATGAGTTGTATACCCGCCAGGGTAGATGATGTCTGTGATGCTCCGCAGAGCCTGGGTGAAAAGCCTGACTTGTGTTAAGGGCCAAGGACCCTAAGGTGCGACGTGCATGGGTTTGTATAATGGTGGCGGGACTTGTACTTCAAGGGATCGCAGGTAGCGAACACTGGCCCTTGGATGCACTGGTATGATGGGTCTGCACGCGTGCAAGACACTAGTAGTGATAATGAAAGATGTAGAGCAGAGTCTCGATGATGTTCGAGACGACTTAGAAGGGATGCAAGTGAAAACTGAAGGTGCTGTGGAAGCTACAACACTTGGGATTAAACCAAGTCAGGCTTAAGGCCCAATTCTAGGATATAAGGTCAACTTATATACATCTGGGCAGCTGCCATGACTCAAGCCTAATACTACTAGTACCCGTACTAGTAAAGAGTCATCGTACAAGATATGGAGTCATTCTGAGTCGAACTGACTCACGCGTGAGTCCTAGGATACATGCTACTAGGTTGGAGTCAGTATGAGTCATGTGCACAGCCAAAGGGAATCACATGGTAAGAATGATAGGTAAGCGGTCAGGTGATAAGGTCATGTGATGGGAAAGGGGGGTTTGGAACAGGTCATGTGATGGGAAAGTATTAGTAAGCAGATGGAAAATGAAAATTGGAGCCCCAAGAACGTAACATGTTGGGATCAGATAGGTCAAGGAGAGCATTGGATCATTCCAGTTGCATGATGGGGGTGATGTTGGTGACATTGGTGGGTAGAAAGGAGATACTGAGAGCACACAAGACAAGAAGGATAAAGCTATCTGACCTTCAACAAGGTCAGACAAGCATTATTTATATGATCGGCCCAATAGATAGAACAAGTATGCTACGCGTCAGAGAGAGCAGAAAAGTAGGAAAAAAGTAAGTAAAATTATTCTGGCTACATCACTGCTGTGCCGCATGGTCTGTCACTGGCAAGAATGTTTGGTGACCAGGCTGAAGACAGTGATATCAGTGAATCTATTGTAACCAAAGGTGTGATGGCAGGTGCATAGTTAATGCCAGAGTGGTGACATGCTATGTCTGGTGGCTAAGCAGAAAGAGGCCAAGAAAGAAGGGCAGAGCGGGGAATCAAAGTAAAATAATAGAAGGGGACTCCCTAGTGTTGCTGGGGCTCGAGCCGAGGTTTTTGAGAAATCTGTGATAACAAATCAAATAAAATAGCCAAAATTATGAAAATAAAGATGTGAATAGAATACATTTAGGAGCCGAGGGTCACTTAAGACGACTTAGCGATTGGACCAGCCATTAAAGCAGGGCTGGCCTCGGCTAGATTTTGCAAAAAAAAAGGCAAAATCTAGCTGAGGCCAGCCCTGCTTTAACGGCTGGTCCAATCACTAAGTCGTCTTAAGTGACCCTCAGCTCCTAAATGTATTCTATTCACATCTTTATTTTCATAATTTTGGCTATTTTATTTGATTTGTTATCACAGATTTCTCAAAAACCTCGGCTAGAGCCCCAGCAACACTAGAAGGGGAGGTCCTAAAGCAGCAAACTACAAGTCTACAAGTTCCAGCAATGTGTGGTCCCAAGCAAGGGCTTGAGTGGTGAGGTGTCGCACATGCTGTTGTCTTGACAGTTCAAGGCGGCGAGAGCCTAGAGGGGAATCCGGGGATCTTCAGTAGCCGGGTTTAAGGTGAGCCAAGGCCTGAGACAAGGTCATGCTGCAGCTGCTGCCTCTGGTGTCTAGCCTCTAAACCTACCTGTACCTGCCAAACCCTTGAACTGGGTACGGGTTTTGGCCTGGGTAGAAGATCTCTACCCTGACCCTGACCCGTTTGCTACTGTCACTTCCCTGGTAACCGTACAGCTGACTTAAGCAGCCTAGTAGTCGTACAAAATGCATGGAGGCACAACCAAATAAAAAAAAATTTCCATCTTAGTTTCATGTCAAAGTTGACAAAAATGTGAATCCACTTGTCTTTTTTTTGAGCAAAAAGACCAAGTTTTCATCGATTCCCTTCTCTCAAGTCCTGAGGTCAAGTGCATGCATCTGTCACACTGAAATTTTAAGTTTGGGTCGGTGCTTCAAATCAGAGCCATGGGACGAATGGTTGATGGGAGGGCACGTGATATCCAATGCATGTGAGCAACAAAAAAATAGATGACACCACCTGGAATCAAACCAAGAGACCCACCCTGCTCACTAATGTAAGCAAAACTGAATAACCATTACACCATTCAATTCTACCATCACTATGCATTTAATGATATATGACCAACTGCTGCCAATAAAGAGTAGCTACCAAGTTGAATAGCAGCCAATTTGTTCCCCTCCACCACATGCGAAAATATCCCACATTGCTCAAAATGACATGATGTCGGTGCTTTAAAAAGCACCAAACTTTATTGTGACTAACTGTGACTGTACGACTAGTAGGTCACTTAGGTCAGCTGTACGGTAACCAGGTAAGTGACAGTACCCAGCCTAAAACCCGCGGGTTTACACTACCCGTTACAATGCCTACATGGGGCTCTGCTCCCCGATGCACGCGCTAATCGATCAAAAAAAAAATGATGTGGGAAAAGTCACCACATGAGGCAGAAATGCCATGACGGGGTAATCATTAGGCGCCTTGTCGCGTTCGCCTTTCGCCCCGCAGCTACATCTACTAGGGTCCTGGTGTAGTCCTGCCATTCCGCGACTGCCGTCACCATGTCACAGACTCCTTCTGACATTCCCTCCCGTGCGAATTACCAGACCATCTTCGACAGTGCTTTACAGGCCTACAAAAAGAAAACCGGGAAAGACCTTCCCTCGACACCACTATTTCGTAGGCTAGAGACTTGCCGTTCTTCGGATGATGTTATTGCCAAACTGCGACAACAAGTCCACGCGTTCGATCAGTCTGGGAATAGCAATGATGGGCTGACAAGGTGGTTGGACCCCACCGTGAAAGTCGTCAACGCGTTTTCTGCGACCATTGGCGGCGTCGTTGCGTTGGTAAGCCTCACAGAGTGTGGTGCGATTCACCCTGAATCCTCACGCTAATCCTCATTCTGCAGTCATACCCACTTGCTGCGGTTATCTTCACGGGAATAGGCATCCTCCTTTCAGTACGCATCTCCATGGATACCATCAGGCCATTGTAATGACCTACTTTCTCAGGCTGCAGACGCTGTTAGCGCTAGTCGAGGCGCTCTCCTTAACCTGTTCGACCGCATCGAGAATGTCTTTAGACGTTTGGATATCTATAGTGCAGTTCCACTAACCGCAGGGATGACAGACGCGGTTGTCAAAGTCATGGTGGAGGTACTTCGTATACTCGCTATCGTGACAAAAGGGATTAAGCAGAGTCGTACAAGTGAGTCAATACCTGGCGACGGATCTACTCGCTCCTGACTTGGCTTATCGTTTCTCAGAAACTTTTGTGAAGAAGCTGGTCGGAAGAACCGACATCGAGGATGCATTGCAAAGGCTCGAAACAGTGACGGTGGAAGAAACTCGAATGGCGGCTGCAGAGGCCTTGAAGGCTATACACGGCGTTGGGGATGGGGTGCAGGGAATACATGATGCAGTCAAAGCTGTTGGTGACTGTGTGAGGGACGTCAAGGAAATGATACAGGGTGTCGATGACAGAGTGAAGGACATTGGCGACACGGTCGTAATCGGTGCGCAAGAAATGTTGAACCTCTCATCTCTGTCCTCGGTGTTTATATCATTAGGTGTAGAAAACACAGGACGACAGACGACGAGTGACCCTGACATGATACATGGAGAAAGTCCCAAGACCAGGGACGAGGCCAATAACAAAATAGAAAATATCGACAACATGACGCAGGCTAGTAGTATGCGTGACACTCTGGAAGGTGCCTCGGACGGTGTAGGGAATGCCGACAGCGTACAGGGCCCCATAAAAGAGACCGAAGCCAGAGGTATCGAAGGTGCGCATATCATTCGTAATCGCTCATCCGAACTACTCCTGAGGGTTTCGTAGATATACGTGTTGTGAAAATGGGTCAATCGATTACAAGTAAGCTGGGCAATAAAAGCCGTTCGTTATCTCGTCATTGTCCCATCTTTGATCGGAGAGTGCTCACATACTCTCACAGTGATACAGTCGAGACAGGAGGCCGCGGATTGGCTATCTCCGCCAGATCCGTCTGTGAATTACTACACTGCCCGTGATACCCATCACAAGGGTACAACAACATGGTTCATCGAAAGCAGTACTTTCAGGGATTGGAAAGAATCCGGGTCGTTATTGTGGATACATGGCAAACGCACGTTTCCTCACGGTCTGCAACTTCGGTGTTATAACTAACTTCAAAATTCATAGCGGGCTCTGGCAAAAGCGTCCTTACGTAGGTCACCCGATAAATTTGTTTCGGCCGGGGGTTGCTCATGTTATTAATTATACCTAGTTCTGCGATCATTCAGGATATCGAATGCATCTCCAACACCGAGTCGACCCACATGGCCTACTTCTTTTTTGACTTCAAGGATACGAGAAAACAGGATCCGCGTGGTTTCCTCTCCTCTATACTCGTCCAGCTTAGCAACCAATCTCTGTCTCTCTGCAATATCCTTTTCGAATTTTACTCTATACACCAACGTGGCTCACAGCAGCCCGGTGAAAGGGAGCTTACGCAATGTCTCGAGAAGATGTTCCAAGTCCCCAAAGAAGAATTGATTTACGTTATCGTAGATGCCGTGGACGAGTGTCCTGACACTTCTGGCTTGCAATCGTTCCGTGAAAAGGTTCTTGTACTCATCGAGAAGTTGGTCGGGTTCCACCTCTCGAATTTACGTCTCTGCGTCACAAGTCGCCCCGAGGTCGATATCCGAAATGTTCTTGAACCCTTGACTTCTACGACAACCCGAATATCACTTCATGACCAAGACGGACAAAAGAAGGATATTGCTGACTATGTTCGTTCTGTGGTGTATTCGGACAGGAAGATGATGAGATGGCGAGATGAAGATAAGATTTTGGTCATCAAGACGCTCTCAGAGAGAGCGGATGGGATGTACGGATCTCGATCCTTGCTCGAGGCACATTCTGATACTTTGAAATAGGTTTAGATGGGTCTCATGCCAGATCGAAGCCATACGCCGCTGTCTCGCACCGAGTGTGCGACATGTTCTCGAAGAGTTGCCCGAAACTCTAGACGAGACCTATGAGCGTATACTATCGGAAATTCCAAAGGCGAACCGGTTACACGCACATCGACTTCTGCAATGCCTGACGGTGGCAATCCGACCACTTCTTGTCGAGGAGCTAGCCGAAGTCCTTGCGGTTGAATTTAATCCAGCCGAAGGGATGGCGAGGTTGAACGAGGACCTACGCTGGGAGGACCAAGAACAGGCTGTGCTATCAGCATGCTCCAGTTTAATCGCAGTTGTTGATCTTCGGCATTCCCGAGTGGTCCAATTCTCTCATTTCTCGGTCAAAGAGTTCCTAACATCGAATCGCCTCGCTGCATCAATGGTGGATACCTCACGCTATCATCACATCCATCTCGAACCAGCCCACATTGCCATGGCTCAAGCCTGTATTGCCGTGTTACTCCGTTTGGAATTGCCTATCGACAAACAGACGATTCAGAAGTTTCCTCTTGCGGATTATGCCGCAACACATTTTGCCGATCACGCGGAGTTCGGGAGTGTGATACCTCACATAACCGATGGGATTGACTACCTACTTGACGAAGACAAACCACATTTCGCAGCATGGATATCACACATAAGCGCGTCCTGGTGGGCAGAGCAGAATTCCGGGCGAAGCAGAGCGCCTCTCTTATATCATGTTGCCGAGCTTGGGTTTTATGGCTTGGTCCAGCACCTGTTGTTGAAGCGTCCACAGGACATGACTGTCATGGGTGGGGTTCATGGGACGCCGGTGCATGCGGCTTTGCACCGGCGACACATGAAGGTGTTTGAACTATTCGTTTCGTACGGCGTCGACTTGGATATTCGGGACTTCGATGGCCAGACCCCATTGCACTTGGCGGCAACTAACGCCCTTGTTGAAGGCGCTCGAGTGATCATCGAGCAGAGGGTGAATATCAACGCACGTGACAACAACGGCTGGACGCCACTTCATCAAATAATCGACCTATACCCACTGGAGAAGAAGTTGGAGATCATGAGGCTTTTACTGGAACACGGTGCGGATGTAGGCGCACAGGATAACGACCTCTTGACTCCGCTACATCTCGCTGCCAAACACGGACAACTAGTAGCTGCACAACTTCTGCTTCAACGTGGCGCAAGTATCCAAGCACAGAGCAACAATTTCCGGACACCACTTCATTTTGCATCGTTCCATGGGTATCCTGACATGATACAGTCATTCCTACACCATGGCGCCGACATGCAAGCACAGGATGTCAACAAGGACACACCACTACATCTGGCGGCATGGCAGGGGAAGCTTACGGCAGCGCAGGCTCTGCTCGAGCACCACGCAAATGTTCACGCGCAGGGTCAGGAGTCCCGGACACCACTCCATCTTGCATCGTTCTATGGGTGTCTTGACATAATACGGCTCTTGCTGGAGCACGGCGCCAATTTGGAAACACAGGATATCGAGAAGAACACGCCACTACATCTGGCGGCATGGCAGGGGGATCTTACGGCAGCGCAGGCTCTGCTCGAGCACCACGCAAATGTTCACGCACAGGGTCAATGGTCCCGGACACCACTCCATCTTGCATCGTTCAATGGGTGTCGTGA
>Ga0307510_10005934_pt1 | contig 14573 bp, 11 predicted proteins | sample 12_EM_MG_FD_207224 | JGI IMG/M metagenome (GOLD analysis project Ga0307510, IMG submission 207224) | Populus trichocarpa ectomycorrhiza microbial communities from riparian zone in the Pacific Northwest, United States - 12_EM | ecosystem: Host-associated > Plants > Roots > Unclassified | place...
TTCAGAGCCGGAGGAGGCGTTGACGCTGGTACCGATGGGTGGGGCGAGGTTGAGGATATCGGCGTTTCCGGTTATTGGTCGGGGTGATGGCGCTGCGGCGCCTGGCATGCTGGTGAATCCTTTGTTGCCATCGGGGCCCGATCCTTATAGTTTTTACAAAGATGGATACTATTATTATACGCATACGGTAGGGAATCGGATCGAGTTGTGGAAGACGAAGAATTTTTCGGATCTGGCGACTGCACCGCATAAAACGATCTTTAAGCCGGAGGCGGGGACGGACTATTCGAAAGACGTTTGGGCGCCTGAAGTACTATTCCTGGAGGGGAAATGGTATGCTTATTTTGCGGCGGATGGGAAAGATAATTATGGTCATCGGCTATGGGTACTTGAGAATTCGAGTGCGGACCCTTTTGAAGGAGAGTGGGTGATGAAGGGCAAGATAGGGGATGCTTCGGACAAATGGGCCATTGACGGGGATGTGTTCAAATACAACGGAAAACTTTATATGGCGTGGTCGGGTTGGGAGACGGATGTCAACAGGGAACAGGATATCTATATTGCGCGTTTGTCGAATCCCTGGACGGTGGAGGGGCCAAGGGTTCGAATAAGCCGACCGACCTATCCCTGGGAAAAACATGGTGACATGCATACTCCGGGTGAGCCTGCGCATATTGATGTGAATGAGGGGCCGCAGTTCCTGCAGCATGGCAATGACTTGTTTATCGTCTATTCTGCGAGTGCCTGCTGGACCGATACGTATGCATTGGGTTTGTTGCGGCTGGCGCGAGGTGGCGATCCGATGGATCCCGCTGCCTGGACGAAAAGTGATATGCCTGTCTTTCAGCAATCACCTGTCAACGGCGTATATGCGACGGGGCACAATTCTTTTTTCCTGTCGCCCGATGGGAAGGAGAGTTGGATCTTATATCATGCTAATTCCAATCCTAATGAGGGGTGCGGGCCTCGCCGATCTTCGAGGGCGCAGCCCTTTACCTGGAAAGCGGATGGAATGCCGGATTTTGGCCAGCCGGTGCGGCAGGGGGTAGCTATACCTGTGCCATCGGGTAGCAGTAATTAAAAAATTAGTATAATGAATAGGAGAATAAGCGTTTTTGGGGTTTTATTTTTTTTGATCGTTTGTGTTGCAGCGACTGCGCAGAGACCGGTTGGTAAAGTTTGGACGGCAGAGAAGGCCAATGCCTGGTATGCGCAGCATCCCTGGCTGACAGGCGCCAATTATATTCCGCAGACGGCTATCAATCAGCTGGAGATGTGGCAGGCGGAGACGTTCGATCCGGCGACTATCGATAAGGAATTGGGCTGGGCGCAATCTATCGGTTTTAATACCCTGCGGGTTTTTCTGCATTCTGTCGCCTGGAAGGAAGATCCGGAAGGATTTAAGGGGCGTATGGATAAGTTCTTACAGATCGCAGCATCGCATCATATTCAGCCATTGTTCGTATTCTTTGACGACTGCTGGATGAAGGTGCCGAGGCCCGGGTTGCAGCCGGCGCCAAAACCTGGTGTTCACAATAGTGGCTGGGTGCAGGACCCTGGTCAGCCGGCGTCTGGTGACAGCAGCAATTTCCCCGGGCTGGAAAAGTATGTAAAAGATGTATTGACAAGGTTTGCTCACGATAAAAGGATCTTGTTGTGGGATCTTTACAATGAACCGGGCAACAGCGGCAAGAGGGATTCTACGCTGCCCTTGCTGATGAAGGTCTTTGAATGGGCGAGGGCCGTCAATCCCGATCAGCCGGTGAGTGCAGGGCTGTGGAGCTGGGATTACGAAAAGCTGAATGCATTCCAGGTCGCGAATTCGGACGTGCTTACTTATCATTGTTATGACGACCTGGAGAAACACCTGCGTGTTGTGCAGCTGCTGAAAGCTGGTGGCAAACCGTTGATCTGTACGGAATACATGGCCCGGACGAGGAACAGTCGTTTTGCCACCATACTGCCGATGCTGAAGAAGGAGCAGGTAGGTGCTATCAACTGGGGTTTTGTGGATGGCAAGACCAATACGATCTATGCCTGGGATACGCCGCTGCCGGATGGCAGTCAGCCGGTGGAGTGGTTCCATGACATATTCCATAAGGATGGGAAGCCATACCGGGATGATGAGGTTGAATTGATAAGGAAATTAAACGGGGTTCAGTAACCCATGAGTCAGAAGATCTCCAAAGTGACGATCCTGGACATTGCCCGCGAGCTGAACATCACGGCGGCGACGGTGTCCAGGGCTTTGAATGATCACCCGGGGATTAGGGATACGACCAGGCAGACGGTGAAAGCGACGGCGGCGAGGTTGAACTACCGCCACAATAAGATCGCCTCGTCCCTGCGGCTTGGTAAATCAAATATCATCGGGGTGATCATACCCAGTGCGGAGACCAATTTTTTTGGGTCGGTGGTACATGGGATCGAAAAAGTGGCGAATGAAAACAACTACAATGTACTGATATACCAATCCAATGAATTGTACGAATATGAGAAGAAGGGCATCCAGACATTCCTGCAATCGCAGGTAGATGGCGTATTGGCGTCGATCAGTAAGGAGACGATCAACCTGGATCACTATAGCGAGATCCGAAACCGGGGTATACCGCTGATCCTTTTTGACCGGACGAATGACAAGCTTGGGGTTTCTACGGTGGAAGTGGACGATTTTATGGGGGCTTTCCAGGCGACCAGGCACCTGATCGAGAATGGCTGCCGGCGGATAGCGCATATCGCGGGTCAGCAACACGTGAATATTTTCAACTTACGGCTGAAGGGGTATATCGAGGCCTTGAATGTACATGGGATCGTGCTGGACGACGATCTTATCAGTTTTGGAAAGGTCAGCGTGGAATCGGGTAGGGAATGTATGAAGAAGCTGTTGGAGGGGCCGTTGATACCTCCGGATGGCGTTTTTGCCGTGGAAGACTTCACTGCGCTGGGGGCGATGCAGGCTATCAAAACTGCGGGGCTGCGGATACCGGATGATATTGCGATAATTGGATTTGCGAATGAGGCGTTTGGCGAATACCTTACGCCTTCTTTATCTACGGTGAATCAGCAGACGGTGACGATGGGTGAGGAGGCTGCCAAACTGATGTTTGAATATTTGCGGGGCGAGCTGCAGGTGGATATGAAGCCGAGAAAGCTCGTTTTGACGCCGCAGCTGATATGCCGGGAGTCGAGTGTTAAGTTTGTTAGATGAAAAAAGCCCATCATTTGGGTGATGGGGTTGTTATGTGGGTAAAATACTTTTCAAGGAGATCGACTGCATTGCCCAGGCCGTCTTCGGCTCTGATAGCTGCAGCTGTGGCGCGGCAGGTTTCTTTTATTTTTTGGTCGTCCGCTGCATTAATGGCCTGTAGCAGCTTTTCGGGTGAAAGTTTTTTGAAAGGAAGATGGTAGCCCAGTTTTTTCTGTTCGATCATTTGACCGTTGACAGGCTGGTCGGCGAGTATCGATACGACTATGATCGGTGTGCCGCTGCGCAAGGCTGCGCTAACGGTGCCAATGCCGCCGTGTATGATTGCGGTGCTGCAGCGGGGCAGGAGCCAGTCGTGATTGACATATTTTGTTACAAACAGGTTAGGGTGAGCGGGTATGTTCTTTAATATCGACCACCCGGCGCCAAATACTACTCTTCTTTTTGCCAGTATGCCTTGCAGCGTGTGTAAAAGCTTTTCATTGTCAGGGATTGGGATACTTCCGAATCCCATGTAAACGGGTTTGTCGCCTTTTGAGAGCCAGTCTTCCAATCCTTCGGGTATTTCATTCATTTCCCTTACCGATGAGGGGAGATAGAAGAAGCCTGTGACATGCGCATTTGGCGGCCAGTCATGGGGTTGCTTTATCAGCTGCTGACTCACGGCTGTCAGGGCCAGCATGTCTGATTGAAGGCAGGCCTTCATCACGTTCGTTATTGGCAGTCCGATCGATCTTCTGAACTGGTTGACCTGTTTGCTGATCATGGCATAACCCAATCCCATCAGGCGATAGGACAGTTTGTTGAGCCAGGGATGGCCTTTTGTGCCGAATACCTGGAAAGGGAATTCCTTCGTTGGTATTGGCGGCGTACTCAGGAAAACCGCTGCGCATTTTTTGTGGAATTTTTCTGCGATGGAATATACATTTGGAAGGGGTAAAACGCTTGTGATGAGGCCATCGAAGTGGCTGCAAGCTTCCAGTATGTCACGGTTGGATTGTTTGGCAGTTTGTGCTGAAACTTTTTGGAGGTGGTAGAAGAATTTGAAGATACTGCCGCCTTCCAGGAGCTTGAGGGCTTCCGGCGAATTGAGAAGCTGTTCGGTGTTGCCTGTTATCGGCAGGTATGGCACGCCAAATCCTTCTATAAAATCCCTGAAATTCTCCGATGCGACAATTGTGACGTCGTGACCTTTATCCATTAGAGCAAGCGCCAGTGCAATAAAAGGTTGGACGTCGCCTCTGGATCCTGTTGTGATGATTCCGTATCTCATTGAAATTGTTAAGGTGTCGGGTGGCAAGATCCACAATATCAGGCCAATAATTACGTTTAGTGGTATAATTTTTATCCCCCTACTTATGAAAACCAACTCATTTCTTCCCCTTTTGGTACTTATTCTCGGAATGGCTTCCTGTGATCTTCCTGCTGACAAGCCTGCTCCTGTTGCAAAGGTAGTTACGGATACCATGGTGATCGTTAAAGATTCCATTATAAATGCAGGGCATTTCGACAGCATCCCAACGGGGTTTTACCAGGGAATGTTACCTTGTAAAAATTGCGAAGGGCTTCAACGTACGATCCTGTTCACCGCAGATGAGCGTTTCAAAATGGAAGAGTTGGAACTGGGAAAAAGTATTCCGGCAAAAAGGATGGAGGGCACCTGGGAAAAAGACAAAGGGAGATTTTTGTTATACCTGAATGACAAAGTATATTCCCAATACCGTTTGAACCGGGATAGTCTTATCAATATTGAAAATAATGGCTTTCGCATTCCTGACTCGGTGTCGCGGCAATATGCTCTGTTCAAAAAGAATACTGTGCCGGAGAATCCTTCCTGGAAGCAAAAGAAAAGTGAAGGGATCGATATCATCGGGATAGGCAGCGATCCTTATTGGAGTGTAGAGATCGACAACGAAAAAATGATCTTGTTCAAAGTAGCTACAGCCGATAAGCCGGTGATAGTCCCTATCGAGAAGCCTTCGGTTACAAAAGACAGTTTGGTTTATTCCATTGTTACAGAGGCTGGCAATCCTTTGAAGATCTCTGTCTCACCGAGGTTTTGTAATGACGGGATAGGAGATCATTTATATGAATACAGAATGAACGTTTGGTACAAGGGTCAATACTATAAAGGATGTGCCGTTAAATTGAATGTACCCTGATCTTTATATTCCGGAAGCTGACCTTGTCACCGTGCGCCTGTAGTAATATAGATGATGAAGTGGCTTCTGCAAATCCGGTGGTGGTTTTGAATTTGCTTTGTGCGATGGCCTGTTTAAAAGCATCGCTTCCCCGCTGATATTCCAATATTTTTACACCGTTGAGCCAATGCTCCACGTGATTACCGTTTACTACGATGCGGGCTGTATTCCAGACTCCGGCGCCTTTGTAGGGTTTGTTGGCGCTTGCGGGGAGAATATCATATAATGCGCCTGTTTTGCGGTTGCCCTGGACCCCCAGTTTGGCATCCGGGTGCGTGCTATCATCAATTAGCTGGTATTCGCATCCTAAGGAAGTGTTGGGGATGAGGAAGTATTTTATGCCGCTGTTCCCGCCCGGGGAAACTTTAAAATCCACGATAAGTTCGAAGTTGGTAAATGACCGGGTAGTGATGATATCGGTCCCATGGTCTTTGGACGGATCAAAGGATAGTTCTCCGTTCTGAGCGCTCCAGCCGGCGTCGGGGAGGGTATCTTTTTGGGCCTGTCGCCAGCCGTTGAGGGTTGATCCGTCGAATAAGGAGATCCATTCGTCTTTGGGTTTTGTTTGAGCATTGACATGCGTATTGCTCAGCAGGAAGGCCAGTAGCAGAAGATAGAAATGAGGTCTCATTTGCGGGAAATTTGTTATGTCAGCTTTTTGATAAAAAATTGCCTGGCAGGCGCATGCCTTTTTCACTGACCAGCACTTTTAGCATGACCTTTTGAAGACCTTTGGGAATGAGGTCTTTTTCTGCCTGTGTCAGCGGCTGAATGAGCTCGAAAAATTCGTCATCGTCATCATAATAGCCAAAATGCAGGAACCATCGGTCATTGGAAAGTAAACAGACGGCAATTTCCTTATCCTCTTCGTAGATATGCATTTTTATGACGGCCCATTCCTCTTTATCTTCTTCTTCAAAGTGGACTTCAATGTAGTCTTTATTGATAACTTCGGTGACCAGCTTTTCGACCAGGGAGCCCGCGTGATTTTTTACTAATTCTTCGTATGTCATTTTTTGCTTATCTCTTGTAAAGATAAACAAAAAAATTGCTTATTTGCCAGCCGGGTCCTTGCTGTTTTCCATCGTTTTAAGCCCCACATAGGCGCCTGTGCTGATGCCCATCAGCATGAGCAGGTTGTCGGTGAGAACGGTCTCATCCGGCAGGCTGGATTGTGTGGCGACAAACTGAATATAGATAACGCCGACGATCAGTGTCCAGAGCACATTCTGCAATCTGTGGATGCTGACACCGTTCTTGTCAGAAAGGATGTCCCGCAAAAAACCTTCTGACGGATAGTCCTGGTTGAGATTGGGTGAGTTCTGTTTCTGACTGTCGTCGATGATCTTTCCCGTGGCGGTGGTACCCAATGCTATTCCCAGCAGGATCAGGTTGACATGATTCAGACCGGGGATTGTAAAGTGGTATCTGAAGAGCAGGTAGACAAAACTGCTGAAGATGATCACCGTCCAGAAGGCCAGCTGGGTTCTGGCCAGACTGTAGGGCGCCTTTGGGTCCTTGTTGTTTTGCTGAGCAGCATCCGCATGGAAGGCGTCGTGATGAACTACTACGTCTCTCAGCAGACATGTTTTGGAGCTTATGATGATAACAATGATGGAGACGATGGCGAGGATCAAAAAATATATGGCCATAATTAGTGAGTTTTGAGTTTGATTAATTATCGGTAGTAACGATATATTGTCCGGCAGTCGTTGCCCGTATAATGATGTTGTGGTCCCAGGGTGTAGCGTAGATGCGCTTGTCGACGTCGATCAGGCGGAAGTCCTTTGATCCGTCGGCTGCCTTTACGCGAATGGCCTCTGCTCTTTTTCCGCTGATATGTCGTTCCAGCATGTTGATGATGTTTACCCTTGGATGGCCGTATGCGAAGGTGGTAAACGGATTTTTGCTACCCTTTCCGAAATTCCATTCCCCACAGGAGATGACGGCATAATCGGGAGTGACGGCATCCAGATAGTCGTCCGTGGTGGCATTGGCGGCTCCGTGGTGTCCTACCATCAGCACATCTACGTCCAGCTCATGGGTATTGGCATATTCATCGACTATGGACTGGATACCTCTTGTCTCCAGGTCTCCGGTGAAGAGAAAGGAGGCTTTGCCAAAGAGGACCTTTACGACCAGGCTATGGTTGTTGTAATTTTTAAAGTCGGCGGCCGTCCAGTCGTCCGGCTTATGCTCAAACTGGCCGCCATAGAGGATGATCTTCGGGTCTCCATTTGAGCAGTTGACTGGATCGATGAGAGAATCTGTTCTTCCTTTGTGATTTCCATTCTTTGTTATGTCGTTGAAAGAATAGCTGTGATATAAAATACCCGCTGCGGCTGCGCTGTCTTCCATGTATGTCTGATTTGCTCTTCCGGAGCCGACCCGCAGGCCATCGTCGATATACCGGTCGACGCGGAATGTTTGCGCTACGTCATAGAGGGCTTCGTCATGATCGATGTGAGGGTGGGTGACGAGGAGGAGGGCGATGGTGCTGTCGAGGTCTTTTCGTCGCTGGAAGAACTTTCCAAGGTAGTCGATCAGCGCCTTATGATAGCTGTCGTCCTGTGCGCCGGCATCGATGAGGACAGCGCCACAAGGGAACTCCAAGAGGACGGAGGCAGCCTGTCCCACATTTATATAATGGACGAACATGACATTGTCCTGTTGGGCAGGGGAGGCTGTGGTAAACAGCAGGGTAACAGCCAAAAAGAAAAGCCGGTGTACTTTTCTCATAGCATTATGGGGTTTAGGAGATTAGTCGGAAAAGTAAGGTGTTAGGTAAACACCTGTCCCCTGTCTATCTGCCGTTGGACCGCAGTACGGTCACTTCCTTTTTGTCTGAGTCGTCATAGGTCTTTTTGACGATGTAATGCCATTGCTTTTCTGAGACATCCACAAAGAAGATCTCACCGGTCTTGTGATTCTTAACAGCGTCCTGGAATTCTTTTGGCATCATTTCTTCGCCAAAGAACCAGCCGGTATCGCCGTGGGTGGTGTTGCCGTCCATCGTATACTGGTCAGAGAGCTGTTCGAAGGGGGTGCCTGCGGTGGCCTTTTGCTGGATGAGCTTTTTCAGGCTGTCGACCTGGATCTGGGAAAGTGACGAGCCATCAAGGAAAATATAGCTGGAACGATAGGCGAGCGTTTCCGTTTCCTGGATGATCTTATAGGTGACATAACCGACGGAGAAGACATCGCCTTTATGCTGTCTCAGGAGTCGTTTGTCAATAAGTGACGTGTCTTTTCCCGAAGAGAGGTTGAGCAGGGCGGGTTTGAGTGTCGCATTGGCGTCGATGTATTGTTGCGCCTGCTCGAGTGTTGTGATCTTTTGGAACTTTTCGTTCACCGTCAATTGTGCAAAAGTCGATGATGTAACAAGCAGCAACAAGCCTGCAAGACTAATTTTCATATTTGTATTTTTATCCTGATCTATTAAAGGTAAGAATTTCTTTCCGCTTTGCGGGTAGTGTCCAACTGGCCGTTTTGTTAAAGGAAATTAACTTTTATCGAGCAACAGGTGGAGAGGTTGAGATCATCTGAGACTTGTGCTGCCAATAGGAAAAGATATTACATTTGTCGGATGGCATTGAAAAAGAACAATTCTCCCGTACAGGTGATAGCGGCGGCGCCCCCTTCTAAAGAAGGGGTGAATCGTAAGAAAATAACCGGCAGGCTGCTGGTTCGTCTGAATCCTACGGTCAGCCTGGCTACGATTGAAAAGAAGGCAAAGGCGAGGTCGCTTCGCCTGGTTAGCTCGCGGGACCTACCGGCAGATGGAGGGCTGTCAAAAGCGTTGGAGAAAGCGGATGGCGTCTTGTTCGATCGATTGAAGATCATTCTTGTGAATGCTGGTGAGGCCGGCAAGATCAAGCGGTTGCTGGCATTACGGGATAGTCCTTTTTTATCCAGTGAGCCAGAGCGCTATCTCTATAAAACTGCAGGGGCAAAACGTCCGGTCTTTAAGAATACCGCCACTGCTACCTGGGGCATACAGGCAATAAATGTCCGCAGCAGTAAGCTTACGGGGAAAGACGTGCCGATTGCTGTTCTTGATACGGGTTTTGACTTTACGCATCCGGATTTTGCGGGCAGGGTTATCCACCGAAAGTCGTTTGTCGGCAGGCAGGCGAAGGACAGAGAGGGGCATGGGACTTTTTGTGTGGGGATTGCAGGTGGTGACAGGAAGGGAAAGTCGGGTGCGCGTTATGGGGTGGCTTCGGGGGCAAGGCTGTATGTCGGAAAGATCCTGGATGATGCGGGTGAGGGGTCGGATGGAGTGGCTTTGGCTGGCATCGAGTGGGCGTTGGAGAAGGGCTGCCAGGTTATCTCCATGTCTTTTGGAGCGGCGGTGGAAGCGGGTAGTGCTTATTCAGCAATTTTCGAAGATGTGGCAAAGACGGCTATGGCCAATAATTGTTTGTTGATAGCTGCTACCGGGAATGAGAGCGATCGGGAAGAAGGGATGGTCGCACCCATCAATCACCCGGCAAATTGTCCTTCGGTGATGGCTGTGGCGGCGCTGACGGAGGGGTTGAAAGTGGCAAACTATTCCTGTGCGGGCAAGGGGGGCGCGCGGCGTGGGCGTGTTGCGGCGGCTGGCGGAGTTGCGGCTGCCGGCGCCGGTATGGTGAATATTGCGGCTCCGGGGGATAATATTTTGAGTTCCCATATTGGTGGTGGATATGCCGTTGAATCGGGGACATCGATGGCTACGCCTTTTGTTGCGGGTGTGGCTGCTTTGCTGTGGGAGCAGCATCCGGGGGCCAGCGCCAGGGAAATATGGGATAAGCTGATCGGGCAGGCGCAGTCATTGGGAGGGAGTGTGGCGGATGTGGGGGCAGGGCTGGTCTATATGCCCTGAGTTTTGTATCTTTGGGGAGATGGATTTTATAGCCAAAATAGAGGAAAGTCAAAAATCTAATATTCAGGAGATTGCAAAGTCTCTTGAGAAGATGGGTATTCGGATCAACAGGATCATGCGGATCACGGGGACTATTTCCGGATCCAGCGGTTCGTTGTCGCTGGCTGAGATCAAGATCAAGGGCATCAAATCGATCGAGCAAAATCGCCGTTTGCGCGCACACTAATCTACTATGCGCCTACTCCTTTTAATTTTATCGTCACTTGTTTTAGAGTCCGCATTTTGTCAGCCAACCAATATTATTAAAGTAAGGAATTGGACCCGGCAACATGAGCAGGAAATGGTGGGCGAATTCGTCTCCTTTCTTTCGATCCCGAATATAGCTGCGGACAGCGTCGATATTCAGCGAAATGCCGTCTTTATCCAGCAGATGATGCTGAAAAGAAAGATCGGGAATGTTCGGCTGTTAACGGGGAAGGATAATCGATATCCACCGGCGGTGTATGGCGAGATATTGGTACCCGGGGCCAAAGAAACGATCGGGTTTTATGCGCACTATGATGGTCAGCCGGTCAATCCGGCGCAGTGGGCTAAGGGGTTGGCGCCTTTCAGCCCGGTGCAGAAGGATGGGATGATCTATGCAAGGGGTGCTTCGGATGATAAGGCTGGAGTAACGGCTATACTCAATGCCTATGAAGCTTTGCTGGCGAACGGGATAAAACCTGGCTGTAATATAAAATTCCTGTTTGAAGGGGAGGAGGAGGCGGGGTCGGCGCACCTGGGGGATATTTTTGAACGCAATGCGGGATTGTTGAAGACGGACTGCTGGATCATCTGTGATGGACCGGTGCATCAGACAGGGAGAAAACAGATCGTTTTTGGCGTAAGGGGTGATGCGCATCTTGATCTGACGGTATATGGACCCAAACGTCCCCTGCACAGCGGTCACTATGGGAACTGGGCGAATAATCCGGCGATGGTGCTTGCAAAACTGCTGGCTTCCATGAAAGACGATTCCGGCCGGGTGACAATAAAGGGGTTCTATGATGACGTACAGCCCTTGTCCGATATGGAAGAAAAAGCATTACGCGAGGTACCTTCAGTAGATTCCCAGATGATGGAAGAGCTGGGGCTTGCTACAACGGAAATGAAGGGCAAATCGCTCTCTGAAGCTATCAATCTGCCTTCGCTGAACATCAATGGCATACAGAGCGGGAATGTGGGCGCCCAGGCTTCCAACCAGATCCCAACCTATGCCACGGCAGTATTGGACCTTCGGCTGGTATTGGGGAATGACTGGAGGCGGCAGCAGCAGAAGGTGATCGATCATATCCGTGCCCAGGGTTTTACGGTCATCGACCATGACCCTACGGATGCCGAACGCCGGCAGTCTCCGATGCTGATAAAAATTGTGATACCGGATGGGTCTTATAATGCGCAACGAACTTCGATGGACTTGCCTATCGTAAAAAAGATCAGGGCCGCGGTACAAACCACGGCCCCGGAACCTTTAGTATTACAGCCCACCAGTGGGGGCTCGCTACCGCTTTATTTGTTTGAGAAATATTTACAGGCTTCTACTATTACCGTTCCCCTGGCGAACCATGATAACAACCAGCATGCGGAAAATGAGAATATCCGGCTTGTGAATCTATGGTCGGGGATCGAGTCTATGGCGGCAATAATGATCATGCAATAGTTTTATTTAAAAAATATACCTCAAGCCGAACTGCATCTGCCAGCGGCTGGGCAGCTCGGGGCTGCTGATAAAAGTGCTTTTTACCGAAGGATCAAAGACATAGACCGGGTTGTTGTTGGTGTAGTTTACCGTTAGCGGCTGATAATAGCTGGCTGTGGAAGCATATTTACGCACCCCCCAATTGCTGTTGATCAGGTTGCCGAGGTTGACGACATCAAAGCTCAGCTGGATCGTTTGATAGCGGTCTTTCCCGACTTTGAACTTCAGGTCCTGTAAGATCCGCATATCCAGCTGGCTGAACCAGGGTGTCTGTCCGCCATTTTTTTCTGTGTATTGCCCGCGACGGCTGCTGAGGTATTTATCCTGTGCGATAAAGGCTTTGAAAGCGGCCTGTTGTGTAGCCGGGCTTTGTACGATACCGTTCGCATCGGTAAAGCTGGTAAAGTTCATGGCATTGACCTCTCCGTCCGTTGGAACGTATAAGAGATCGTTAAGGGCGGAACCGTCGTTGTTGATGTCTCCGTTATAGGTATAAGAGAACCGGTTACCGGATGTCCATGAGCTAAAGAAGGAAATGGTCGTTCCCCACATCTTATTTGTCCCGTAGCTGAATCGTTTGGTGCCTGCTACGAGGAAGCGATGGGTATTGCCGTATAAGGAATTTGACAGCACCGCCTTATTAGCATTGCCTACGACCTGGTTTCGATCGAAGGCATCGCTGGATATTTCGGCCGATACGGAGCTGGCTTCTTTTGAGATCAGGTAATTATAGCCGAACATCGCGAAGAAACCTGCCGGGAAGGTATGCTGGACCTGGAGACTTGCATTGAACTGATGGCCCAGGTTGGTATTGGTAAATACATAGGTAGCCGATGACCCGAGGTCTCCGGGAAGATAGACGTTCCTTTTATCTCCTGTGCCTGAATTCAGTACTCCGGTTGGAGTACCCAGTCCGTAATTGCGGACCATCATGGCATGGACGTCTTTTGTATAGGAGAGATCAACAGTGAAGAGGGTACCCCAGGGCGCTTTGATGTCTGTGCCTAAGTTGCTGCGCCAGACCTGTGGCCATTTAAAATCCCGGGCTGTGACGCAATAAAAGCTAGAATAGGGATTCCCGATCTGGTTGCCTACCCAGACAAAGGGGAAGCGGCCTGTAAACAGTCCCGATCCGCCGCGCAGGACGATCGTCTTGTCGCCTTTTATGTCGTAATTGAATCCGACCCGTGGCGAGAAAAGGGGCGTTGCCTTTGGAAAGCGGGTGTTATCCAGGTCTTTGCCCGGGCCATTGGTGACGGGATTTCCGTTGGCATCAAAAAGTTTTAAATTATCGGTATTGGGAAGGGTAGGGCTTCCGGTGGTGTAACCGCCCGCGAAGGTCCCGTCGGCGTTGAGCTTAGGGTCTTTGAAGCTGGAGTTATAATATTGAGGGATATCCAGGCGTACTCCATAGGTGAGCCGGAACCGATTGGATAGCTGCCACTCGTCCTGGATATAGGTACCGATCTGTCCAACGGTGAGATAATACCAGGTGAACTGTCCTGAAGCCGCATGATTCCGTGCATAATTGACGTCTACGTCGAGGGGGTAGGCGCCGAAGACATAAGCGCCGCCTACGGGCACGCTGTCTTTGAAGGTTTGGATGTCTGCGTCGGAAAAGATAGCCGGCCCATATCCCGTCAGGTTGAAAGAGTTCCCGAATTTGAACGACTCGAACGAAGCGCCGATAGTCAATGTATGCTTATTCAGGAATACATTGAAATTATCTGTGGCCTGGAAGGCGTCCTGGTTGAGGATGTTGTTGATCGAGAATGGTTCATGGCCTGCTATGATATAACGTTCCTGGTTCTTATCGATATTGACCACCGGGAAGGGAGCGGAGAAGGGCTCGCGGTGATCGCGGAAGGTGGTATATACCAGGCGAAGTTTGTTAGCGAATTTGCTGTTGAAATTGGATTTAAACTCCAGGTTAAAGGACTCCAGCTTGTTCACCATTTTATAACCGGAGTTGCGGAATTGCAGGGTATAATAGTCGGGGCCGCGGCGACCTATGGCGCTGGGGTGGGCGGGTTTGTCGAGGCTTGCGTCGAGGCCGTTGTATATAAAGGTCAGCTTATGGATCTGGTTGATATTCCAGTCGAGTTTTGCCAGCCATTTGTAGTTCTTTTGATTGAAGGTAAAACCCTGGTAGGGACCTGTATCGTAATTAAAACGTTGTTTCAGGATAGTGCTGACGGCTATGAGGTCGGATTCCAGGACGCGGGAGGTATTGGAATTGCCTGCGTTGGTAGCGTTGCGTGCGACATAGCTGGTTGCCTGGTCTTTGCGTTGTTCGGTCTCGAAGTTGACAAAGTAGAAAAGCTTATTTTTTATGATCGGGCCGCCGATGGAAAAACCTGTCTGCAGGTGATTGAGTGAGGGGACGACGAGCTTGCTATGGGAGACGCTTTTGCCGGTGAGGGCATCATTGCGATAGAAGCCAAAGACTGTTCCATAGAAGTGATTGGTTCCGGACTTAGTGACCGTATTGACGCCGGCGCCGGTGAATCCGGCCTGTGTCACGTCATAGGGGGCAATGTTGACCTGGATCTGATCGATAGC
>Ga0307510_10005936_pt1 | contig 14572 bp, 23 predicted proteins | sample 12_EM_MG_FD_207224 | JGI IMG/M metagenome (GOLD analysis project Ga0307510, IMG submission 207224) | Populus trichocarpa ectomycorrhiza microbial communities from riparian zone in the Pacific Northwest, United States - 12_EM | ecosystem: Host-associated > Plants > Roots > Unclassified | place...
GCGCGCCCACACTGGCCGGTGGGGCTGTTGGTCATCGTGTTTTTTTTTTTTTTTTTTTTTTTGAATTGGATTTATTGTCGTACGCATAAGCTACCGACAGTTACACTACGAGGCCTTATGGGCCCCCTACGTTGGGTTCCGGCACGACAGTCTGGGGTCTCGCTTGTCCCAGGGCATCCCTTTGCTTCTACTCCTACGTCCATCGGTAGTCTCCAGGAAATGGCGGCCAACGCGTGCAATGGGGGGTGGATCGACACGCACCCCGACGGGCTGGTTATGGGAGCTGTGCGCCGGCACGGAGGGGAAGGCGGTGAGCGCCAGTGAGGGGAGGGTTGGAGGGGTGTAAATGCCATAGCTATTTGACAGGGAAGTGAGGCTAATGGGGTAGTTACAAAGGGGAACGCTGGGCTGACACCGGCGAATCTGTGAGAGGGGGGCGGAAGAGGCAACTGGGCCGTCAAGCGCGAAGCTTGCTATAACGTTGCCCTTCGTCAGTTCCACGCGAGTCCCCGCTGTATGGTGGGAAGGATCCCAGGGCCCCACGCAATCTGGGGGGCCGGTCTGTGAAGAAGGCTGATCGAGGGGCCGAGGCACGTCGAGGCCGGAAGGTGGAGTGGGAATGGCATGGCCCAAAGGCACAGATCCCACGACTTGTGACTGCCGTAGCGTGATTGTGAAAGGAGAGTGTGAAAGGGGAGCGACTAGGTCGAGCTCCCAGTGGCTGGTGTGGTGCCGGCCATCGTGAGGTGCCGATGACTGTGTCCGTCCATAGGACAGCGTCGGGCTTGAGGTGGGACCCGAAGGCCCCATGGCCCCCACCGCTCTCATCCATCAAAGCCCACATTTCCCCAAAGGGCTTAGGGCAACCCCGCCTTGTGGCGGGTATGGAATACAGCAGTGAGGGCCGGAGCCCCCAGGGGAAGGAGGGGGAAGGAATAAGGACCGGGTCAGCGGGGAGGAGGCGACACCATGTCTGGGCGGTGAGGGAGGGAGGGGAGGGCATCGGCACCGGGGCGTCAAGGGCGAACCTTGCTATAATGGAGCCCTTAGGGTCAGCCCAACCCAGAGTGGCCTTGTCGAGTTAACGACGTGGTTTAAGACCTGGACAGTTGCCAAGCAACTACGCTTGCCCTGTAGCAGAGCTGAGGCAGGTACCAGCCAGGGTTGACGAGGGAGGACGGGGTCGCCAGAGGAGGAAGAGGGCCAAGTACAAAGGCCAAGTGGGGAGGCAGAGCCGTATCCTTCAACCGGATGCAGGGGATGGTGGTGGTAAGAGGTCAAGGAAGGATGGTTGGTCATCGTGTTGTTCATCCATCTGCCACACTTGGATCCCCAGGTGGTCATCATGCCCCCATCCTAGATCCACACCAAGAAATTGGTTGGTTGGGGGATAGAGAGCGACAGGAATTGGATTTGGGGGAGGAGTGGGTAGCTTGTCACTTGGCTGCTGCTTTGGCTTTGGCTTCTGAAGGCAGACACATGCGTGCTCAAAGGGCCAAATGCTGCGATACCTATGAAAGGGAGAAAGCCATGAGTTGCTATTTTGGAGGTCACCCAGCCAAGTTATCAGGTGCTGCACTTACCTATTCTTTGCACTCCTTTCCATGCCTGCTGTGATGCTATAGGGAAAGTCTCGAGACCAGTGCTTCCCTTGTGAGGACTGCTGGTACCCTTGCTGTGCTGCTTGCTCCTCTTTGACTTTGACCTGTGACTCTTCATCTTGCCCTCTCCCATAATCCACCCACTTTCCCTTGAATGATGCTCTATGACCCCCATGAGGCACCTCGGTTCTCCAAGTTTGATATGATAGAGTTGCATGGCAAGCGCTTTGGACCCTTCTGCCGGGGCATCTTCGGGAGTCGTCAATGCATGATTCATGGGAGAAACTGTAGACGCCACAGTGGGGATATTCATCCGCACGGATGGTCTGAATGGATGCTCATGGCCACTCCCGCTGTCCTCTCTGCTGTCACGGGGCTGGGCCGTGGTGACAAGGCATGATGCCAGCTGGCCTGCTCCCTCCCACTATGCCAATGAGTGCAAGATGTGCGCCACCTTGGGCCATGGGCAAAAAGACAGTGGGTGTGAAAGGGAGATGGGGCCACTGTGTGTGAGGCTCAGTGGCGCAGGGGAGGGAGGCTATGCCACAGTGCTAGGGCACAACGCCTGCTTGCCTGCCCACCCTTCCGCCATGCAATGAGCGCAAGATGCGCGCTGCCAAAAGAGGGGGGGGCGAAAGACCTGTCGGATCTCCTGGGTAATCAGGGGATGTCACATAATCAAAGGCACATGGTGGCAGGTCACAGGTCCCCAAAGTGTGACCTGTACCACACCTGCACCACATCAGGCAACTTGAACACTGAACATACTGAACATCAACATGCAGCTTACGCATCTTTCATCCACTCGCTCTGATGGGTCAAGGGAAATTTATTCCTGAGAGCACCCAATGGATTGTCATTCGCCTTAGTGATTTGCATGGCTCAGCTCAAAGCCTAGAAGCCCAGGCAGCCGAGCCCTAATAGCCCAAGCCGAGCCTAGCCCTGATGATGGCTTTGGCAGGCCCAAGGCTCGGCTCAAGGATCCTGCAAGCCCAAGCCGAGCCTACAAGCCCAGGCTTTCAGCACCTTGGGGTATGGAGTTGGTGATCTGCACTGTACAGTTCAATGTTCAATGATCATCCAACAACTGCACAGTTTTACAGCCACTGCCACTGTTGAAAACAGGAAGACCAGATCTAAGGACATGGTATGTTCACATCGATGTCAGGAAACAGTAGTGATCTATCAGCGCTATCAGCACCTCGCCCAAAACAGACCATAACCACATCAAGCCCCTACCCAGTTTACCACGTACCCAATCATGACCATGTCTACAACTGTGTCTGCATCCTCCACATCTCCCATGTCAGTCTTTGATACAAAATATGAGGCATAATGACGTTGTGTCCGGTGCCATAGGTCGCACATAAGCTATATACTCAGACTATGTGTTCAGATTGTGCCGCATCTTGCAAGAACTGGATGGGTATATTATGCCTTTCTCCCGGGAACAATATTTCCTGGTGTGACCTCATGCAGTGGCAATGCAATGGCCAGTGTGCACTCGCCACCATCGCGAAAACTCCGCAGGGTATGCTGGAACACCCAGATTTCTGCCAACCCTTTGCCGCTGGCTCCTTCATCTGGACGCGGTCATTCTCAAGGCATCATCAGCCTCGGTATGGATTGGATGAACGACTACACAGATGTAGCACTCCCCTGGGCCCTCGAGTATGCCATGACTCTCATTCTCTCTCTCAGACACAGTCTTCCTAAACATGCTGATGATGTACTCCTCGCTTTAACTTTTTGAGTCTTCAAGTCGTAGGATAATGCTGAAGCCTGATGGACGATGTGGAATGGGACGCCAGGTGGCACTGACATCAAAGTGATGAAGGACATGTCATGTGAGTGATGACATGGTTTTCTTAATCTACACTAACTTGATCCAGGGGATTGAGCAGATGTTCATCACCAGGATCTGCAAGCCGAGGTAAACATCAGCATAATCATGACTCATGAGCAGTGGTGGGTCGCAGCGCCTTGCACATGCTGTGGGCAACTCGCGTGCAATAGAACTCATGCTCATGGAGCGCATGTAGAGTGTGGGCAGCCATCGATGGAGCTTGTGCTCACAGGGCCCATGTGGAGCATGCCACACCAAGTTCAGGCAGTGAGATTGAACCGGTGAACATCAGCATGATTACATCCTCGGAAAAACTTCAACATTGTGCGCAAATTATGGCACAGCGACACTGGGGTGTGGCTACATAGTTCGTTAAAGGCAATACACCCTCAGAATGGGAAGATTCAGGACCAAGTTCACTCCTATGGATCAACAGGAAACATCAGTTGTCGCCCAGTGCTTACATTTTATACGAAGCCACCATCATGAAGGTCTTGGAGTCGCCAAAGCTGCGACTTGATTGGCGCTTGTTGGGCGCCGCCCATAAGTTCGCAGACCTCGGTCACTTGTAGTTTGGGCACACTTAGCTCTCCAAGTATCTTTGGTTGATACATGCCAGCACCCCAGCCACACGCTGAGATGCTTCAGAGGACCCAGGAGGAAACCCATAGGCACTGGACAAGCAATCAGGGAGGGATAAACTGGGGCATGAGGTATATTGGAATTGCGTGCATTCCTTTTTCAGGAATGCAACAAGGGTCAGTTGCCATCGCGAAATGACATGAGGGAGGTAGTCGAGGATGCCGCCAGTTGTATACATCATGGTCTGCACAAGGGTAATGGTTGCTTCATCAATCTCATCTGCCCAGCCAAAGATGTTCCACATGTACTCTAGCTACTCTTCATTGCTGTGATCTGGTCCAGCAAGGCAGCTTCTCATCATTCATCCTGGCCCCTTTACATTGGCACGTTCTGCACCATCACCACTGACTGGAAAGACCATCAACATGCTGTCCCATCCCTTCTCCACCATGTCCTACCTGAAAACAATGACTTGCCAGCTGATGAGGTCCCTGGTTATATTATCGACGAGTTTCTAACCTTCATGGCAAACGTACTGGTGGAGAAGAAGCTCATGCTTACAGGGCGCATGTGGAACGTGCCACGCCAAGTTCGGGCAGCAAGAAGTGAACTGGTGAACATTGGCATGGTCATGAACACGGGGGGTCAAATGGTCACAGTACCCCTGCACATGCTGTGGGCAAGTTGCACACGATGTGCCGATGAAGCTCATCCTTACGGGACGCATGTGGAGCACTCAGGTGGCCGCTGTATGGGGCATGGTAAGGATGACAAGGGCATCCAGGGTGCTGGTTATGGTATTATCATTTGGACTATTGTCTAGGGACACTGCCACTGGCCCTGGACATGAATATAATCATTTTCTTACTCTGAAGCCCAGGCTTAAGCCCAAGCCCAGCCCAGCCCAGCCCAAGCTGTCAACTAGGGCCCAGCTCCAAGTTTTTGTGAGCCTGAGCCCTACCAAGCCAAGCCAAAGCCAGGGCATTTGAGCTGAGCTGAGCCCTGCAAATCACTAAATTAGAGTGGGACATTGTTACATGACATTGTGGAATTTGTGGGGCACATTACAAAAGCACTACATGGACACCTCAAAATAAAAATGCTGAAACTGAATATTAGGCTCTGAAACTTGGGCTGCACCTAGATACAGTATATGCGATTCCATATACCAAATCTCATGGCAATCCATTGAGAAATGTAGGAGATATAGCTGTTTGAGTTTCAGGTCATGTTAGCTCACCACTCCAAAAAATGAATTTTCTAAAACTGCATATTATGCTCCCAAACTTGGCTTGCATCTAGACATAGTACATACAATTCTATATACCAAGTTTCAAGGTGATCCATTGAGAAATGGACAAGATATAGCAATGTTAATTTCTGCTCTGAAAAAAATTGCAAAATTCGGATTTGTCAAGTCACATGCAAAATACAAATAATCAGCAGTTTGCTCCATTTTATGTTTGCCCAGGAAGCAAGAGAAGTCGTTGGCTCAGGGAGCATAGACTGAATGGCAGTAGTGAGGACATGGGTAGCATCTTTGAGTTGGGTGATAGAGGTGGCAGGGCCCCGATGATGACCAAGTTGCCCCTTGGAGTCCACCTGGTGGCAGAAATCCAGACATTGGCATGGCGGGGGGTCTTGACAAGGGTATCATTGCATACTGTGACCAATGAGACAGGGGCCATACTAGCCTAGGCGCAAAGGCAGATGGAAGTGGTGGAGTGTAAAAGAGAAACAATGAGACTAGCCCTTGTGGGAAGCCTCAGTACTATGGCTGCAGCAGCATAAGAAGTGGGCTGGGATGTGCCTTTGCCATAAGGTGGCACTTGGGCCTTCTGCTTCTCTGTCCTGGTGCCTGTTGTCCCCTCCCCCACTGAAGGCCCAGGTTTTCCCTGAGGGGGCTTAGGGCCACCCTACCTTTCGGCAGGCACAGGTTTGGGATGCAAGGCAGTGGGTTGGGTCAGCTTGGGCTTGGGCACAGCAGTGGCTACCAGTGGGTGAGTGGGAGGGAGGGAGGAGGGTGTAGGAAGGGGGCCAGGGGGTGCAGGGTCAGCGCCATGGGGCCATGGGCATCACTGGCTCAGAATCTATTGTAGTATCTTTACATAAACCCCAAAGATTCACCGTTTGAGTGGCAAGCCCCAAGGGAAGCAGGGGAGAGGGGGGTGCAGTGAAGGGGGAAGGGAAAGGTGAGGGAGTGGCATAGGGGCTATCAATGCCGATGATTTTGCAGAAGGCCAACAAGGCTGAGAGACAGGCACTAATGGCATGGCTCCTGTAATTGGAAATGTACTCATCCATGTAGTAGTTGGAGAAGACTTGGCTGTACAGAGGAATCGCTGCAGCTAGCAGGAGCTTGAAACAGTCTTGGGTGGGGATGTCACCATTTTCCATGCAGTACCGCTTAATGCAGGCACAGTCAGCAGCAGAGAACTTGGCAGTTGCATGGTTCACCATGTTGAGGAGGGTGTTGATAGACTCACAAGTGATGACAGCATCATTTTTGGGGTCGATCTCAAGCAGATAAAAGGGAGAGGACTCCCTTCGAGAGGTGGACATTATCGTGGGAATAACACTAGGTGGTGGTGGTACAAGGTCAAGAGGCGATGGCACGGATGAGGTTGTAGGCAATCATGCCATTGGGGTCCTTAAATGCCACAATGCGGGATGATGACAGTTGTGTGGGGTTGTAGGTGGAAGGCTTTCTGACCCAGCTTGGCATCTGGGTGACTTTCAGGGCCTTGTATAAGGGGTTGTTATCCAGCTCGCTCCCCATTGCCCGAATATATCATTTGGAGCCCAACCCCACCTCTTTGCTATCCATCCCCCATCACTGCCGCCACCATACAGCCTCCTCCTGCCATCGACAAAACCTACCTCATCAACTACTCCCTCTTCCCACACCTCTTTGCCAAACCCCCATGCACACAAGGTGCTGACACTCACCCATACCTGTATATAGTTGTTTACGAATGTGGTGAGAAGATCTGGTGTCCTCAAGATGAGTACATCCACTGCAACCCCCTCAGTATCATCCCTCAGGTCCAAGACCTAGACAACCTCTCCACGCCCTTCATCACACCCTTCCACACTCTCACCTACCACGAGGTCTGCATCTGTTCCACCCACCTCCTTCCCACCATTACCATCTATGCCAAAGTTGGCTGACACCCCTCATCCCTTCATTTCCCCTTCAGGTACCTGGAGTCCTCTTTCATGGACTCACTTAAATTCCTTTTCGGACAGTTTCCTCCTGAGTGGTTAGTATATTTCGAGGGAGTCCTTGTCCCCATTATCGCTTACGACTTTTTGGATGGACGTTTGGCTACTTTAATCAGTTGCCTCCATTTTACTGAAAACAGACTATTCATTATAGAAAGACAAGTATGTACAGAAGACTTATTACGTACTCAACCTTGTCTTTTCGCTTTCATACCTACCCCTCGAGTCCCTGCTAAACCCCTCTCCTATGTTACACCTCCTGATGACAATAAACCTTTGTAATTACTTAAAAAGTAAGTATTTACAAAAGGTTTTCAAACAAAAGTATAATAAAAGCGGGTTTTCAAATCCTATAAGTGGGAACTCCACTTGAACAAGTCCAAGAACAATTACTAAGGGAACAATTCCCTCAAATTACTGACTTAAGAAATCAAGTCCATATCTCCTATTGGAGCAACTATCACCTCATCTCCCAACCACTTCTAAATCACCTCCCTTTCGGTCGCTCACTCAGACCAACCACCTTCTATCAATACATAGATTATCAATTTGATAATCTGTTAGTGGAAGCTCGAAGAAATCTTTTATTTTGGTCCCTCTTGGGAAAATTGGCGTGGAAACCGAAACCCACGCATCCAGGAAATTAAAGACAAGGCTGAGATTGAGATAGCTGCAATACAACCATGACACAGCTTGATAAAGAAATGGGGCAAACTTATCCCACAAGAACGACAGCACCGCAGGGCAAATAACTTGTGCCTCTATTGTGGCACAGCGGGACATATTGCCGCCAACTGCCCAGTTTCTTGATGCCCTTATACAGGCAGTTCAGTTCACCAACTTGGAACGACCCCTGAAGGCAAACCCTCAATTGAAAGTCAACTTGAGGACCTCAATATCAACTCCATAACCCCATTCAATGTAATCAACAAAATAATAGTCAATTCAAAGACTGAAGACAAGTCTTTTTGATTCCCTCTCCTGCTGTATCATCAGAGAGAGTTGTACGTGTACCCCATTGTATTCAAAGGACCACCGAATTGGGCCAGGTGGTACCTATCTCAATTGTAACATTAAGTATAATCTGGAATAAATGAGTTCCCTCTATTCGAATTCTGGTCTGAATTGTACACAATGGGAGAAAAATTGATGCTCGAGCCCTTCTAGATAGTGGTGCAGAAGGCATCTACTGCAATGCTACCTTTGTCAAAAACCATAGCTTTCCCCTACTACCTCTACAGAATCCCATCTATCTATGAAACGTTGATGGAACAATCAACACCCAGGGAGTGATTAACCATGCCACAACTCTCCAAATGGAAATAGGCACCCGACACACCGAACTTGCCAATCTCTTCGTCACCAACACTGGAGATCACGACGTACTCCTTGGAACAGATTGGCTCAGCAAACATAACCCAAATATTGACTGGGCAACCAACACTATTACCTTAAATAAGTGCCCTCTAATGTGCTTTAAAGAAAACACCGAACCTACAGTACCCCTGCTTGTGCAATTGCTACCAGTTTGTGATTGGGATCCACTAACTGATGAATACTTCGAGATCGATGAAGCATATGCTGATCATGCTTCATGTATTGAAACTCACATGGAAAAACACTTCGATGGACCACTCCATGGACCTCTCCTTGTGCATACCACAGTATCTACCACTCTAGCCATGAAGAAGGAGGCCTCGCAAATGGAAATTCCTCCTGAATTTCGACAGTACTCTTGAGTCTTCTTAGATGAAGAAGCACAGCGACTACCAAAGCACCAACCATGGGATCATAAAATTGATCTACTCCCCAATAAATCTATGAGAAAAACATTGATTTATTGTCTCACACCCCCTGAAAAAGTTGCCCTTGAGAAATATGTCACTGACGGCCTTGTACAAGGTTCTCTCCATCGGTCTGAAGCCCCGGATGCCTGCTCTTTCTTCTTCATAGATAAGAAAGATGGCAAACTCCATCTGGTCCAAGATTATTGCCCACTGAATGACATCACTAGGAAGAACACAGCACCAATACCTCTCATTCCAGAGCTCAAGGATAAGCTGCAAGGCACACAGTTCTTTACCAAGTTGGATATAAGATAGGGATACAATAACATCCGTATACAAGAAGGCAATGAATAGAAGGCCACTTTCAAGACCCCTATTGGGCTATTCGAACCTACGGTCATGACCTTTGGGCTGTGCAATGTACCAGCCACTTTTCAAACATTCATGGACACCCAATTCGCAGACCTCATCGCTACAGGTCATGTTGTCATCTATCTCAATGACATTTTGATGTTTGCCACCACATTGAGCAAATTAGTCTTCTACATGCATCAAGTCCTGAAATGCCTTTAGGACCTCGACCTCTTCTTATGCCCTGCCAAGTGTTCTTTCAATCAAACATCGGTTGAATACCTGGGTCTCATTATCTCCAAAGGAGAACTCCACATGGACCCTGTCAAATTACAAGCAGTTAGGGATTGGCCATGCCCCAAATCGGCCAAAGATATTCAGAAATTTTTGGGTTTCTGCAATTTCTATTGACGATTTGTCTGTGCTTACTCCACATTAGTGTGCTCCCTTTCGATCTTACGAAGAAGACTACCACATGGACCTGGACCCCGGCGTGTGAAGCCACTTTCACTGGCTTACAGCGCACTTTGACGACCTCTCCGGTCCTCATCCTTCCTGATTATGATAAAGCTTTTACGCTTATCACCAACACCAGTGACTACACTACTGGCACTATCCTCAAACAAGAAGATGCACTGGGACGATCCCACCTGGTGGCATATTATTCAAAGTCCCTACAACCCGTGGAGCGAAATTATGAAATCCACGATAAAGAACTACTGGCCATAATCCATGCACTCCGCCACTTTTGTCATTACCTTCAGGGCAATCTCCACCTGACTAAGATCTTCTCAGATCACGCCAACCTCTGGTATTTTACTACCAAATAGTCTCTCACATGTTGCCAAGCCTGTTGGGCCCTCTTCCTGGCCACTTTTGACTACGAAATTATCCCAAAACCTGGCAAAATTAACAAAGCTAATGCTCTGTCCCAGTGGCCAGACTATAAAGAGGGGATAGCATCTGATAATGCAGAAAGAATTTTGCTCACACCCAATAAATTTTGCATACAAGCACTACAGACCACAGCAATTCCGCTACCAACAGACACAGAGCTGAAAGCAGCAATACAAGAAGCTATTCAATCCAACAGACTAGTAGGCCAACTCTTGAAAGAAATCCTCCTTAGCGGACCACGCAGTATAACCAAGGACCTACAAGAATGGAACTATGAGAATGGGCTTATCCTTCACAAAGGACTCATATATGTGCCAAAGAATGACAACCTAAAGCGAAGGGTTGTACAACAATTTCATGATAACATCATGGGCCAACCTGGAGAATGGAAAATACTCGAACTTATTACTAGAGAATACTGGTGGCCAGGCATCACAGAATTTATTAAAGACTACATCAAAGGATGTGCCACTTGTCAAACAACCAAGATACAACTCCCAGTTAAAGTACCACTCAAACCAAACAAAGTTCCCAACGGAGTTTGGGAAACAATCACAATGGATTTTATAGTAGGACTCCCAGTATCACAAGGATATGACAGTATCCTCACTGTTATAGATTGCCACAGCAAAGTGATCATCTTGTCCCCCTGCAAAGCCACTATCACAGCAGAACAAACCAGCCAACTCCTCATGGATAACATATGGAAACATGTGGGTTTCCCTTTGACCATCATATCTGATTGTGGGCCACAATTTGCAGCACAAGTTACCCAGGAACTCTGGAGAAAACTAGGGATCAAACAGAAACTGTTGACAGCCTTTCACCCACAAACGGATGGAGAATCCGAACAAGTAAACCAAGAAATCGAACAGTACCTTCGCATATGTGGAAACTTCCAGCAAGACGACTGGGCTGCCCTACTCTCTATCATCAAATTCGCACATAACATTCGACCTCATCGCAGCACACACAAATCCCCCTTTGAAGTCTGGTACGGGTTCCAACCCACATTTAAACCACCATTATACCTTCAAACCAGACTACAAAGTGTTGATGAATGAATTAAATACCTCGAACAAGTGCAAAAAGAAGTCATAGCAACACTGCTACTTGTGGCACAGGAAATGTGAAAAAGTGGACCCAGAACTGAATCACATGTCTTCCACAAAGATGACCAAGTCCTACTCGAAGCTATGAATCTCCAGACGACACACCCAAAGGCTAAACTAGCACCCCGACATTATGGACCCTTCAAAGTCCTCTGGGCATCCCCCACTAACTGTAAATTGGAACTCCCAGCCCAAATGAGAATACATCCCATCTTCCATGACTCCCTCCTGAAACCTTACAAAGAAACCACTGCACATGGGCCTAACTTTGCATGCCCTCCGCCAGAAATAGTTGGAGGTAAAGAGGGACACTACGAAATTGAAAGAATTCTCACCTCTTGTCCTACAAGAAATTGGAAGAGTACTCAGTACTTAGTCAAATGGAAGGGCTATCCCAACTCAGAAAACTCCTAGCTACCAGCCAAAGAACTACAATTAGCCTGCAAATTGTTAAAACAATTCCACGATCGCCAAGTTTGAATGATTACTACAAATCAAGCATTGCAGGTGTAATGGAAGCCTAAAGAGGGGATACTGTCGTGGGCTTCGCCCATACCACCCTGCCTCAAGAGGGGATTGAATGTGAAACCCCCAAGCCTACCCAGTCCACCCCTAAAGCCAAGCTATAGCCAAATAGTGAAGATGAAGATTCCCCCACGTGACCCTGAGAAACGGGCACGTGACCCTGGGAAGGTAACACATGACTCATCATGTAATCCCTTACCTGTATCAGTACCATGTAACTAGTCACATGCCCAAATACAACCACATGACCCTACACACTTTGGATATGCCACATATCCATTGATTGGCATGTGGAAGACTGTGGGAACCAATCAACGGTCAATGAGATCTAAGGGATCTCAGGGGATTCCCCATAGCCTCTCCCCAATAGATACTGGAACCGGTAATGCCCTTATTGGTCTGAGGGCCTAATGCCATTGGCTGAAGAGAGGATGACTCAGTGCGCAGTAATGTGCAGCACATCTTGGAACTCCGACATACAGCTAACTCATTCCCCTTGTACCATATATGTCTAGATTGCACCCATCGCTCATGTAATGCCGGCCCTAAAGGGCTGCACACAGACCACCCTATATTAGTATATAAGACCTCTGAATTATAGCAAACAGTCCCCAGACTGTTCTCTTGTCTACCCCCCACTTCCACCATTGAGCCAATTCCCTTGCCCCTTGCCTTTGCCCTCTTCTGCCTATTCCTGTCCCACCTCCTGCTCTACTACAGTCACCTCCAACTTCAAGCTCTCGTCGCTGCCCACCTACTTGAATAAAGTAGTAAGTTTGTGACAGAACCAGACTTGGATGGCGACGACTTCTGGACAGTCAAAGAGAATGTAGCTTACACACACCCCAACCATGTAGAGCTGGACCCTCTAATGGACGAACCAGAGTTGGACAATCAAGCCGAGGAGACCTTCTGCACCAAAATGTCAGGTGTGGAGGATGAAGAAGCCTTTGACAGGGCCAGACTCGAAGGCCAGCTGGTCAAGGAGGAGGAGAAATGGGATGCCAATAAAGAGACTGGAGCAGTCACCACGATGCTCATGGAGGATGCCCCTTGTATTGAGTCCAGGCCTGTTCCCCACAATGTGCTGCACATGCCCATACCCAGTCATACCCCAGCAGCTCTAGGAGCACCAGATGAGGAGGATGCTCACCTCTGAATCATCTCCCTGCGCAGAGAACTTGTCACCGACAGAACAGGCTAGATGCTCCTGGAGTGAGTCCAAGCTATGGGGCACATGATTTGGCTGCCAAAACCACCACCCAGGGGCTGCAACATCCAGGCTCACAATCCTGATGGTCCCATATCAGACATCTGCGTGCACGAAGGCTGGAGACTCAGCCTTGACGTCGACGTGTGGACCCATCAAACCGCCAAGCAGGACGTGCAAGCAGCGTCAGCAGCCCTGCTTGAGGGGGAGGAAAAGAGGACACCAAGCATAAGCAGCGAGCAGGCTGCTGCACCAGGCACTCCCTCGACTTCCAACATGCAAGTAGCACAAGCACCCCTGCTCAAGGGGGAGGAACTATGGGGTATGGCAACAAGCAGTGAGCAGGCTGCTGTGCCGGCCACCCCCTCAACTTTGAAATCCCTGCCCATCATGCCTGCCAATTCGGAGGCCACACCCCAGCCATGCAGACACCCATGCACATGTGCACCCAAACCCTCGTGCATCACGCACAACTTTCAGTCCGGAAGAGTGGTGTATCCTGGCCTTGTGGGGCAGGGGTGAGTTGGTGGTGTGAAGATGAGGTAGCAGCGTTGTCGGCAACAGGGGTGCAGCCTGGAGACCATGAGGCCCTTGACCCATGAAGCTTTGATGACCGATATGAGGCTTTTGCTTCCATCTCTTGATGGTGGCCTGCATGCCAAAAAGGTAGAGCCACTTGGCGGCAACTATACCAGAAGCAATCGACCCATCTGGGTCCTCGAATGCAACAACAAGGGACAAGTACAAGCTGGGGGTGTAGGAAAAGGGGGAACGAACCCAAGACAGGAGTTGAGTGATGGTAAGACGCCCATAGGATGGGTTATTGAGGGCAAGTGTGCACTGGCACTCCATGGAGGAGTGAGCCAGGGTCTCCTCGTCAACACCAGTAGGAACCCCGTTAATCAGCAATTTGCTCCACTTTACATTTGCCTGGGAAGTGAGGGAAGTTGTCAGCTCAGGGAGTGTGAACTGAATGGCAGTGGTGAGGATGTGGGTGGCATCTTTCAGCTGGGCAATAAACATAGCCGGGCCCCCGATAACGACCAAGTTGCCCTTTGGAGTCCACCTTGTGGCGGAGATCTGGACATTGGCGTGGCAGGGGGACTTGACAAGGGCATTGTTGCAGACTGAAACCAACGAGGCAGGGGCCATACTAGCCTGGGCATGAAGGTGGATGGAAGCAGTGGAGTGGGAAAGAGAGATGACAAGGCTAGCCCTTGCAGAAAGCCTTGGGGCTGTGGCGACCACGGCGTAAGAGGTGGGTTGGGACATGCCTTTGCCTTGAGGTGGTGCTTGGGCCTTCTGCTTCTCTGTCCCGGCACCCATTGTCCCCTCCCCTGCTAAAGGCCCAGGTTTCCCCCAAGGGGGCTTAGGGCCACCCTGCCTTTTGGCAGGTACAGGTTTGGGATGTGGAGCAGTGGGTTGGGTTGGGTTGG
>Ga0307510_10005937_pt1 | contig 14572 bp, 15 predicted proteins | sample 12_EM_MG_FD_207224 | JGI IMG/M metagenome (GOLD analysis project Ga0307510, IMG submission 207224) | Populus trichocarpa ectomycorrhiza microbial communities from riparian zone in the Pacific Northwest, United States - 12_EM | ecosystem: Host-associated > Plants > Roots > Unclassified | place...
CTAGAGCCAAACAAGAAGACGAACGCCCCAGCTTTTATACTATACCCATGTCTAGGGTGGTAGAATTCGTACCGCGTATCGGTAACTAGACGTTTTGGAGTGGTCGATCAACAGTTATAATACATCAGTGATGCGAGTGATCTGCTGTCTGAAATGGTCGGCTGAGGAGGGGAGGTTGGTGGGTATAATCTTGAAGTGTGTTGGCTGCTGAGGATTTAATCCACTCCACTCTCTTTTCTTGGAGGAGGGTACGGAGGGGCATTCAGCCGCGAGGTTGAAAAACGCTTACGCAAGTTTTCGAGTTGAAAGACTTTGGTGTGTGTAACACCTTTGCCTACAAATCTGGCGGATACACTCGAAACCTGGCTCCCCAAAACGCCATCCAACCCCAAGGCCAAATGTCTCTACCGAAGTTATCAAAATACAGCACAGTGCTTGTGCTCCCTCCAACGTCTAAAGTTGCACGGAAGGTGGGTGCTCTTGTCAGGATGGGCTTAACCAAGCTTTTGTCGATATTAGCCAGCACAATGCTGACATCCACCCGCCCGCCGGTGAGAAGGCATATGTAGGGAATTGCATCGAGCTGAACCAATAGCCAACGTTGCCAACTAGATAATGAGTCAGTTATCATATCATACATAATTAACAATACCGTCACGAATTATACTATAGCCTGAATTTGACTTTCTCTCAAACTCCTTCAAACCCATGGCACGAATTTAGTGAGCTATGGCCAGCAAAATACGACACACGCATCGTGCAACATCGCCTTCCCCTTGGCGGAAATTCCCATAACAAGCACAGGACCAAACGAGGAAGGAAGATTGTGCTACCTACCAGATTTCACCCGATCCTCCGAGGCGCATAGTCAGGTATCAACCAGCGTGCGGATATAACACCATGCCGTATGGTATGGTACTCCCCACCACGATCTCCCATCACAAGATTTTTTAAGAACCCTCACGGTAATGTCCTCCACTGGTTGTCATTCCGGTTGTCGTTCTGGCACCGGCGCCGGTTTTCTGGCAGCCGGAGAATATCGAGAGTCTAGCTACGGTCCCCCGCTCTTTCCAATCCCCCCTCCCCCTCTCTCGCAAATCCCACGATGCAAAGCACCTCGAATTCATTCCGCCCCTCACTTCAGGATGGAGGCGATTGATTGAGTAAGATCACCTTTATCCGCGGTGGGTGTGCGCGCTCGCTCGAGATTTGCGGGGTTAGGATTGTTGGAAGAGGTAGTAGCGATAATATTTATAGCAATGTCCCATATTCAGCTCAGACTGATTTTTTTTTATGTGCTCTGATTTCCTCTGCTGTGCGTGTAATTGCGATAGTAGGTATTCGGTATACCGGTACGGCAGTCTGGGAGACTGCCCGGTCAAGTATCGAGGGGAGCGCTCCTCCGTTTTTATAGCTGTGGTACCCGTATAAAAGGGTCTATGAACACAGGACAGAGTCAAAAGGCTGTCAACGCACAATAATATACTGTACCCACAGGCACCTACAATACCTGTCAGGCTGCGGGTGGTGGCGGGCAACGGAGTCAGTATCATACTTGTATCATGCCAGTACTAGTACCGTATGAGAAAAGAAGCCACGGCACTCGAGTACTCTAGGATGTGGCTAGGCTCCCACCCACCACCACCACCGCCGCCACGATCCTAATTACCCCACTGTTACAGGACTATTCCTAAGTGGGGGTTTTCCCTTTCTTCCCAAAAAAAGCTGCAGCGCAGAGGAGGAAGCCTGGAAAAAAGAAAAAGAAAAAATTTTCTCTTCCATTCTCGTGAAAGCGCCACCACGCGAGTGTGAGTGGTTTTTCGTCGCCGTCTGCACCCAGAAAAAGAAAGGAAAGATAGCTCCCTTAACTTGCCCGCACGCCGTACCGTAGTCGGCTAATGCCCAAATTGAGCCGCTATGATAAGATCGGTTCTTCTAGAGGAGAGGGAGAGGCCTCGGGATTTACGTCACTAGAGTAGAGAATGACGCCGGTAGGGTCGATGCTAGGGCTGGGGGGTCGAAGTTTGAAGAGTCTTGCATTTGTTTTTAACCCCCGAGAATTCCGGATGTAGGGCGAAAGGTTCCACCCTTTTTTTTTTTTCAGTGCTCCCTTCGGGTTTTGGTATCACGATGGAGGTAGTCGGGAGATCAGATGTTATCGGGACAGTCAGCACTTTGTGTCCTGCCGGGATGAGCGCCGCAGATAGAACAACCGTGGGCAAGAATGCTGGGCGAAACTAGGTGCTAGGCCGGTATTTCACACTGATGGCCGGAGAGCAAGGAGTGACAAACTTTCCCCCCGTGCCCCCCCCGTACTTTGTGCCAGCTCAAGCAATTGACATCGATAGGCTCACTCACTCACTAACGGCCCCCAAAGAAAAGCCACCAGCCCCGCCGTCCTAACGATTTCCTCCCATTTTTCTTCTCACCCGACACCATCCCCTCATTCCTCCGGTCCGGGTTTCGTGGGGTGTGGACGCCGACCAGGGGCTGAAAGCCCCTCCATCCTGTCAACGCCACGCGAGCTATCCTCCGCAAAATCAGCTGGCAGGCCCAGGCTGTTCCTGCTTGGTTGTACCGGTATGCTGCCCGGAAAATGTGGATAGCAAATGGAAACCTAAACCCTCAGGGGAGAGAGGAGCTAGGTTCCTATGAAGTTGGGAAAACCAGCCAACCGGATAACCTATGTGCATGCGCGTGGATGAATATTCTGGCTGGAGAGATAGGGTACCATGGTGTAAAGAAAGAGAGGAAAAAAAGAAGGCATGCTGAGGTGAACTGAGCGTGGTTGGGCAGCTCTTGGTGTGATGGGCGATCCAATACTTGGGCCGATATCTGAAATGTCGCCAAGAAATGAGTTACAGCCACAACTTTGAAAATAAGAATAGCCTGCTTGAAATGGATGTTGGTGTGGAGGGAGGGCCCTATGGTATTATTATTATTATTTTCCTCCTTACCGGTGTTGTTCTTTTCTGTTCTTTCGCAGTGCTGCCTGTCCTTCCATGCCCTCTTAACTCCGCCCCCAGAGCGCAGATAATCTTGGCTCCCAAGGCCACAGGCTGTGAAGTGTTGTTGTTGGATTGAAGCTCACTGTCTACCGGCACGGTATTCCACAGTAGCTTAACCTATGTAGTTACTGAGAGCCTAGATCGAGTGCCCCGGAGCACAATGATAGTACCGGCGATCGTACTCGGGGAGACAATAGAGGTCAATTGACGGCCAGTGCATGGGGGACACTTTTGTGAATTGATATTGTGTATCATATGATAGTAAATATTGTTCTCCCGCCTCTTCGCTCTAGTTTACTATAGTATTCAAGATATCTACGATTGTGTCGTTCGGCCACCCGAAATCTACCCCGATAAACCTGCTCCCGTCGGGGCAAGGAAGACCCGGGCGCAGGCAAGAAGGTATCGTATCTGGTATCATACAATAGGGAATTAAACTAACCACCGACAAACTATATACCGGTACCCTTTTGATACATTTCGCCCAATCTTCCCCTCCTCCGTATCCTTCCACCTTCCTTTAAACCCCCCTAACAGTACCGGCTTTTTCCTACCCACAATATTCCACGTTACTCTACCATAATTGGTTCATGCAGTAATCGCTTCTCCATCTTCACCTCCACCACCGGTAGTATCTCTCCCCAAATCTTACATCCCCTCCCCCCCCCCTTTTGTCTTTCTCTACCATCGCCGCCATCCATCACACCGCATCGGTCGAGTGGAGTGTCTTTCTTGGAAATCTAGTTCCCATCTGTTCACTGGATCCTCTCCAGCCACTAATCTGCTACCATCCGCCCTCTCTCTCCGCCCTTCCCAAACTCCTTGCCCGCTGGATTGCCGCCCCCACTCCCCCTCTCACCTCCCTGCTGGTCTCTCTTGTGAAAGGGCTATCGTTCAAACCTTCTACCGACTCATCCTCCACATTCCTGACAGCCGTGCGAGAGGCGATCGAAACGTTCCTAAACCTGCTAACCTCCCCCTTCTCAGACTCTCTCGCCTGCAGTTCCAAACGACAACGAGCAGAGCCTCGACAATTCACACCACAGGGGATAAGGAAAAATATATCGCCCCAGAAAAAGGAAATCAAAAACTTTTACTCTCCAACCTGCTCCTTCTCCTATTTCGGAGATAGCATTTGTCGCTCGAGATGTTGAGCTCCTTTAAGGGCCTATCATGGATGGACCGTTCGGTCAGTAACCGTCTCTCCATTTTTCTTGTTGTTTCCTCAGAGTCCGACGTTTCTTCAAAAGCCCCCCAGACACCACCACCCTTGGCCCACCACCCTTCTGCGCGTCTGCGTTCCGCGTCCCTAAGCGTCAAAAAGTCTTGGGTGAAGCTTGGAAGCGGGCCGGGAGATGCGATGGGGCTTGTTTTAGAGGGAAGAAGATGCGCGCTGAGAGAGTGTGCTGACACGCCCGATGTTTACCCAGAATAACCACCAGCCTTCGATACAATCTCCTACGAAACAGAAGGCCGAATCTTCGCCAACAGGACTACACTCCCTGGCAAGCGATGGCCCACCCAGGCCAGATGGCAGCGACAAGTATTTTGGGATGGAGAATGTAGTTGGCGTATGCCCCAACTTTTTTATCATTGTACTTATAGGAATCATTAGCTGACGTTAGACTCGATCTACGAGTGCCCCAGTTTGGAAATACTTGGTAGGCTAGCTATTGAGCTTTGGAAATTGTTTTTTCCTTGCTACTTCTGATTCTACGTGAATTGTGATAGCTGACTTTCAGCCGCAGTTACTGTAACTCAATCCTACAGTGTTTGTACTATTCGAAACCTTTCCGAGAAAACGTCGTCAAATTTCCCCAGAGATCAAGTCTGTCAAATTCGAGCAACAGCGATGGAGCCCCGCTGCCTGGATCGGATGGCCGAAACCTCTCCCGAGTTAGCACGGATCCCCTACCAGGATCGTCCGGCCCCCCAGGCCCAGTCGCGCGGAAGCCATCGTTAACCCCCGCGATCAAAGAGGAGACCAAAAAGCCAAGGATACCGGTCACAGCATCCCTAACACAAGGACCAACCTTCGGCTCTAATGAGAACAGGGACACCCCTGAGGTGAAAAAGAAGCTCGCGTTAGCGACGGGACCCGTGTTGAATGTCGATCAGGGAAACCATGCAAGCTACGGGATGGAGGAGTCGTTGTTCTCGGCATTGAAGGATATCTTTGAAAGCATCGTGGCACACAATTCGCACACAGGTGTTGTCAGTCCGAATAGGTTTCTAGATATTTTAAGGAGGGAGAACGACATGTTCAGTGGGCAGCAGCATCAGGATGCTCACGAATTCCTGAACTACGTCCTCAATCAGGTGATAGAGAATGTGGAGGACTATCAAAAGAAGCACGGTTATAAGAACGGCAACGCAGTGACCAATTCAACCCCTGCCAAATCATCGGGCACACTAACACCTGTAAACGCCTCGTCGGCCGCCTCCACAGCGTCCCTTACTTCCACATCTTCCACCGGCTGGATCCATGAACTATTTGAAGGTCTTCTCACCTCGGAGACCAAATGTCTCACTTGTGAGAACGTTTCACGCCGGGACGAGCAGTTCCTCGATCTGTCGATTGACTTGGAGAAGAATTCCTCTGTGACATCATGTTTACGGAATTTCTCCGCTTCGGAAATGCTATGTGAACGTAACAAGTTCCATTGCGACAGCTGCGGGGGGCTGCAGGAAGCCGAAAAACGTATGAAAATCAAACGGTTGCCAAAAGTCCTTGCCCTGCATCTGAAGCGTTTCAAGTTCATGGAGACCCTAGGGCGATTTGAGAAACTCCATTACCGAGTCCTTTACCCATACCACCTGAGGTTATTCAATACGACAGACGACGCTGAAGACCCCGATAGGCTATACGAGCTATATGCTGTTGTTGTGCATATCGGCGGTGGACCGTACCATGGGCATTATGTTGCGATTGTCAAGACTGAGGATAAGGGTTGGTTGCTGTTCGACGATGAGTTGGTCGAGCCGGTAGACAAGGCATTTGTAAGGAACTTTTTCGGGGAGCGGCCAGGGATAGCATGCGCCTACGTTTTGTTTTACCAGGAAACCACATTTGAGGCCGTGCAGCGGGAGATGTGGGCGGATGAGCAAGCGGCGGAAGTGGCTATGAGAGCAGCAGCGGAGGCGGCGAAAACGGAATCCGCGAAATCTAAAGGACATACAAATGGAGCTAACGGACACATTGTAAGGACTTCAATGGCGGAGCACCTACCAAATCTACACCCTTCTAGCTCTTCGCCATTGCCAAAATCTGAGACACCAACTAATGTCACCGACCAGCAGCCGGCCGAAGCCGCTGCGAAACACCCGTTCCCGCCCGTCCCTAGCGCCGCCAAGTCGAAGAAGGGGAGGGAGAAGGATAGGAAGGGTGAGAAGGGTGATAAGAAGGACAATCATATGAGCGGCATGAACAGGTTCAGGAACACTAGTCGTAGTCTCCGCCAGGCTCCCAAGTGGCTAGGAGGCAAGGATAAGGAGCGTACCAGCGCTCACGAGGAGAATAGCGCAATCCCAGATTTACCACCACTTTCCGTCACATCCGGGCTTCCGTTGGGGGACGACAAGAAAGAGGCCCCGAACGGGGTCAACCACGGGAGTGGGGCGGACGACGAGAAGAGTGGGGACGATTTCTCACCCAAGACCGAGGTGCCGCCGATTGCCGAATCACCGAAGGTAACTGCTCCCATCGTCGTGCCGGCGGGAGTGGAGGAACCGCCGGCGGTGCCCAAGGAGGAGGTAGCGGTCCCCCAGGATACGGAGAGGGAGGATAAGAAGGAGAACAGCAAGAAGGAGAAGAAGGATAAGAAGGATAAGAAGGATAAGGATAAGGATAAGAAGACTCGCCACAGGTCTAGTTTCTTTGGTCTCCGGAAGAAAGCTTCGATCGCCTTTCATTCAGAATCATAATTCATTTATTTATTTTTAATTTCTTTTCTTTTTCCCTTTTTCTTTTTCTCCTTCTCCCTTCTTGATCCTTCTCCTTCCCGTGTTTCTCTTCTCAGTCTCTATACAAGGCATGGCGTGGTCTTCTCCTTTCATTTCCTCCAAATGTATTCTGTACCGAGTAAACGGGAACCTCTTCTCCTTCATCTTCTCCAGAGGAATTGATTAAAGTTAAAGTTAAACCGGAGCCTTTCTTCCTTTCCCCCACTTGCCCGTTTCAGGAACTTTAAACAAAAACAAAAACAAGGCCCAAGAATCCAATGATTGTTTCTTCCCCCTCCCTGTTCATGGCCTATTTCTCGCTACCTTTCTTCCGGGGTTGTACTGGTTAGAATGTTGGTATTCGATATAAAAGTTGTGTTTTGCTTCACGGCGTACGGTGCTTTGTAACGGGGTCATTGTATGTATGATATGTATTGTGTTGATTTGCTCGGGTCTGCCTTGTATTAAGGGCCTGGAGATGGCGTTGAGGATGACCAGCAATGCACTCTGACGGAGCAACTAGAATCCGTAAACCTATTATCCTCTCCCCTTCTTCCTCCCACCAAACCCCACTCAATCCATATCCAATAGCAGTGTCATACACTGCCAGATTCCCGAAGCACATGCACAAGCACACCAACTCCACTCACTCACTCGCTCGCTCACTCCATTCTCTCCCCTCTCCTCGGGCAGTCACTCTCACATGCCCCACCCCCCCCTCCTTAAAAAAAAAAAGGAAAAGAAAAAGAAAAAACCCCTTCCCCCCGACCAATCCCTCCCTTCCAACTTCACCCTTTGCGCCTTTCGACCGCAACCACTTCGGCACTTGAACTCACAGAGCCCAATCACTCCCACACACCCCCTTCTGCACTTTCGTCAAAATCCGCCAACCCACATACCCACACCACCCCGTCGCCCAATCACCTTGATAGAAAGCGAGCCTGCAGGACAAAAAGTGAGCCTGCGGAAAATGTTTCAGGCTCGGTCCTGTTTGAAATGTCATTGTGTGACCGAGGGTGGGTATATAAAGACCTGAGTGCCCGCCCTGAGGGGAGGAGGATGACTGGTCACGTGATTTGAGATCGAGGGGAGTTGTGGTTGTTGGTTAGAGTTCGCCGTGATACCGTTTCTATGTTGTCCATGCATCACTAAAGTTGCTCCCGGGGCGAGCTGTGCGGTCCACAAGAACTCTGTATGATAGATAGTCCGGTCATCCCTAGGCATGGCCCTGCTCGTACCGTGCGAATTGGTCTGGCAGGAAGGGCGGAATGGGCGGCAATGCGGTGATAGTATGGTATGTGGAAATTGAGCTGGAAACGCCGTCTAAGGAGGTATCGGTAGTGCAGTACCGCACACACTTCATCAGAAGTCACCGCCGCCGGAAACTGTCTTAGCAAGACGGAATGACCCCATCTGTGAGATGATTGTACGAAGTCGTCGTGGACCATTTTATTTCATATCATCTACTTCATATCTGGTGACCTTTTTTTCTTTCGCCGAAACGTTCAAGGTCCTAGTATAAAACCCCCTCCCACATAACACAATATCTCCCATACAGAAGGAATGTGGTAAATCGCGGCTCCAGGGGATGGAAAACAGCAAGTATGCCATCGTGAAGCGAAACATATACAGATTCGTTCTTGTGGGTGGTGAATGAGGAATGCCGCTCTGAGATATATTTTAGGATTCCCGCGGATGCTGGGGTATCTTAGCTACGGTTGTGCGGTGCCTTTTTACGGTCAAGCATCAACCAATGTTTGGACATCCATCCTACAGTAAAATAGAGAGAGAGAGAATGAGGAGTGCTTCTCGCTTTGCTGAACTAGTGGCCTGGATGTCTACTCCCGGTTCCCGTCCACATGTCCCAAGCCAGAAGCACGATCGTACTGGTACACTACTCGAAAACAGGGGTTGTAGGTTTATACAAGGGCTCAAATACTCACGTATTTTTGGCATATATTTTGCGAATTCCTATATTCGGGTATAATACTTCTTGCCCGCTACGAGTGTACACAGCCTGGGACAGGACCTCACCAGCGGCGGTGGTGGTAGATGATGGAGGAGTGTGTACGAGCAGCCCTATCTGAATTCGAAAGGTCCGGTAGGCATCATGGCATCTGCCATACGTGGGGAGATTAGCCCACCGCCGTTCCGCCAACATAAGAGCTTTTTCCGTGGTCTGTCTCGAGTCCGCAATAAAACGCTGGGACAAGGTCTGTATTTTGGACTGTAGTTTGACCGTACGAGTACCGGGTGTTTTACTTCAGCCGCCTCTATAGTACTTTATTTCAGCGTACTAGCGGCAGGAGGATCTTGCTAGACAGTGAGGTATGTGTGAAGAAGAGGGGGGGGGGGTTCGGCACAGTACCTATCCCGGTCGATAAGTGGATACTTTTTAGACCTCGGGCGAGGTAAAAAAAACAGAAACGGTTATCAACCGGTAGTTTGTTCGAGACTTTTGTGCTCAGTCTTAGGTTTTCGATGTGAAGACCTCCGGGAGGATTCCTTTCGCCATACCAGTATATATACTGTGCAATGAAAAGACAGACAAAACGTGATGATCTATAAGATCTAATCCAATGCCTTGCATTCTTTTCCTCCTTCCATTCCATCCACTCGTGGAAGGCCGCGCGGACCGGAGAGAAGAGGAAGAAGAAGAGGCAAAAGAGGTGGAAATGGAGCGAACAAATATTATCTCTGACTTGGTGGAAAATACAAAGGGAGGCTCCCTGCGAGGTCCCTAGATTACCCGGAGATAGGTTAGGTGTTGTTAGGCTACAAGGCAAGGCTAGCCACAAATTGAGCAAATTGTTTCTAGCCCCCTTGAGATCCCAACGATCTCGCTCTACGGTAGTGCTTCTGCTTTTTTGTTGTCATTTCACTCTCCTCCTACTCTTTCCCTTCTTCCCTTCATTCGGCCCCGGAGTGCCGGGCACGTCCCATTACCGTATTGGCCGGCAGGCGGGAGGGAGGCTAGGGCAGGGGAAAGGAGCGCGATTGGCGGGCTGAGTACAAGTAGATCGATCTGATGGTGATTCCGTCTTTCCTTGTGCCACACTATATCATCAGTCTATATGGGGTTGGGACTGCAGTACGGGATAGGATGCCAAGACTTGTTCTGGAGGAGAATCAGGATGGAGGGAGGATTAGCGATGGCTCTTTCATTGAGGGTTTGTATTTTTACTTATTTTATTTTATTTCACCTTACTGGAGTATGGCTGTCCAGATGGTGAACTGTATATTTCCACTCGGGCTTCGATCCTCAGGAGTTAAGTCGAGGGGCAGAGCAGATGTATAGATGGGAGCGTTGGCCACTTGGAGGACTGGGCTTCAGAAGGCGGCTGCTAGAACAATACCTGGATTGGCAAACCCTGATATCGACGGTGACTCCTTGACATGTAAGCAACTAGCTAGTGTCTTTCACCCCAACCTGCATCTCAATCTCCGCCCTGAAGTCCCCGCCCAAGGCCGATACATTCGCCGTACGGACGATACGGCCCCCCCTGGTGGAAGCTAAAGGGTATATAGCATAACCAAAGCGTAGCACACAAGAAGAGTAAGATTATACCGCCCCCAAGCCACCCTTCCAGGGACTACAGGAGAAGAAAGGAAAAGAAAAACTTTCCCCCACAACATCGAGTGATTCTCGGTGAACACCTGTAAAAAAAAACTGACCCTAAACAAACCCCGGACACGTCAGCTCTCACGTATTAGCCCCAAAGCTGTCACTTTAAGGGGAGGTCTAAAAAAAAAATCCCACGAACAAAGTTTCGCTCACCGGTCCTACTTATCTGCTTCCCTCTCGAATGTTTCTTCCCCCCCCCCCTATCACGCTCGATAACTACACTTCAACCATAACCACAATCGTTTCTTCAAACAAACTTTAAGAACAAGCTCTTGTTCAGCGAAATTCAAAATGGTAATTATTCCCCCACCACCTCTTTCTCCTTCGCTCCATCTTCCCAAAAAGCTCACTCCCCACAGCCGATCCAACTCCCCACCCCAATCGCAACTCCAGGCATGAATCTCACCTGCACTGACAACCACAATACCTTCCTCTCTTTTAAATGCTCCCACCACATCGCCGTCTACACCTCCGTTCCCTGCGTCCCCGGTCGTGACTACGAAATTCTCAAAGACCTCATCTGCCGCGAGGCCCAGCTCCAGGGAATTCTCACCATTCTCGTGAGCGTTATGTTTTGCCTTTTCCTAATTGCCTTCGTTGTTTTCGGGACCTACGTTATGAAGAAGCGTATCAACCACGAGACCCCGTTGGTTTGGGCGACTATGGTGAATGAGAGGGAAGGGAAACAATCTCAGAGGGTTGTTGAAGAGGGGTTTGGCAATCGTTTTGGATGCAAGGCTCCGCCCAAGGCGTTCAACCCCAAGAATAGGGTTCTTTGGAATCACTCCTCCAGGGTTGATACCGTCTTCATTCATATTAAGCCCCCTCCTGGCTCTATTGAGGCGCACAAGAGATATGGTTGTGGCTGCAAGTAGCCTCCCATTAGGATGTAAGCCATCAGGAGCAGCTTCTCTGGAATGAGGGTTAGTATGTGGATTTCCTTTTATGGGTGGCTTTCTCTTATATTTGCTTTTTTTCCTGGTGAGTATTTTCTTTTATTTTTTTCAGTTCGAGGAGATTGGAATTTGATTTTCTAACTCCCGCCCGTCCGTGAATATCCAGGACTTTTATAAACACATGGAGGGATATCATCTCGTGCCTGTTCATTCGTGTGTCCGTGAACTAGGTCTCTCTTGTGATGTCGACGAAACCGTGAATGTTTGGTTCGGCAGACTTTGCATAAAACGGGGATCCCGCAGTCCTCAGCAATGAGACTCCCAGAAGGCTAAGGCACTACTTCTAACCCGGATACATATCTAAGGAATCTCACACCCACAGCCCAAACATCATACGCACCTACACCATTCACCCCTCACTCACCTCCCCAGCACTCCATCCCTGCCAGAACAAACTATCACAACCCACTCGGACCGAACTAATGGCAGTCCCACCAAAAACCATTCCGAGAAAACGTCGCCAACTCCCCCCACAGATCGAGTCTATCCGAGCCATACACCAGTAGCCAAAGCCGCTACCACCTCCCCATGAGGGCTTCGTACGTAGAAAGCAAACCAGGTGTATACAGGTGAAATTTTGCCGATTCCTATGACCCTTAGCATAAATATGTGATGGTATAACCTGCAGGTAGCAGCACATTGGTAAACTTTTTGCACATGTTTCTGGAAGCTAGGTGGTGAAAGTATACTGCCCTTGTTCACCTGGTTCTTGTTTTTTGTTTTTTTCTCCCTGGAGGTTGGAGGGGGGCTGCTCCCTCGCGAAGGTTTTGCTGTGAAGGGACGATAACCAGTTTGAGTCAATGTTTGCATAGGGAGTGTCTTTTTCTAGAGGGGCTACGAAGTTTGCCTGTGGATGGCTGGACCATGATATTATACAGAGTTCTTTCCTATCGCAATCTACCTATCTTCTCACTTGCACCCGCCCCCTGCAGTAGTGAAAGCCTTGGCTTTCTCTATTGGGCATTAGACTTTCATAAATGAATCTCCAATAACGGGGATACCACTCCAGTGTCTAAGTTGGCGGGAAGAATACTTGCATTGTAATTTTATCAGAACCCCCACCAATCTTAATTAAATACAAGATCAAGACCCGCCTTCCGCGTCCTAGAGCAACCGCATTTTTGCTAGCTAGTAATATAGCAACCCACACATAGCGGCTCAGGAACCCAAAACTGATAACTAGAAGGCACTGTAGCGGGATATCATCCACCCCGCTTGACCAGACAATTCAACAATACCACTTCATACCACCACCACCACCCCATGTATGTCATAGTCCGCAGGGCGGATCGGACTTTCGGACGTACGGTACCGCCTTGTGCGACTCCAGTCACCACACAAAAAAACATAAATCTGCCAGTGGAACCGAGTCCTTCGCGCTGCATATTAACGTTGGCAGGTTATGTTTGGCACAGTGGCAGACGATAGAAAGAGAATTCACACGGAACTTAGACACCTCGCTCAGCTCTTCAAATTCGCTCTTAACTAAAACAAAAAAAACTCATGACAGAAACAAGTGTATAAGTAAAACATAAGTAGCACTTCCTGATCCTTCCGTTGATCACCACACCTATCTCCCTATCCCCGCCATGCCTTTAGTCCTCCGTGCACTCCCGTGATAAACAAAGGAAAGACATGGCTATCTAATCTCTTTCAAGTCATTAACCATTCTATCTCAATCTCCCAAATCATCAGCAAGTATCTATCCAATCTTTCAGACTCTCCCGCATCTTCCAAAGACAACCACATCCTTCCAACACTGCAAAGGATATAAGTTAGGATTTCCTGTTCCACCTCCGCTAGCTTATAGCTCTCGAGGTTGATAGGACACCCGTTCCCGAGGACTTTCTGTTGGCAAGTAGTGGATATTGCGAGGCTTGCTCTCTTTTCCTACTCTCTCTATCTTTGCTCGTAAACTCATGTATTGAATTGCGGTGTTGTTAGGATTTGTCTGTTAGCCAGTATTATGCTGGGCACGATGCGATGTCGTATCATACATCCGGAAGAGTACAGAAATTTCAGCTCTCTCTTGGTCAATCAACCGCGAGCGCATAACTTATCTGCTATAGCAGCTGCTCAGTTATTTCCGCCCGGTATTTCTAGGGATCTGTTAGTTAGTTGGCCTAGACCCTATACGTTTTCCCTCCAGGTACTCAGTTGGTACGGTAAGTTGTCTATCACTACTACTACGGTACTCCCCCAACTACAGTACCACCCTCCCGAGATATATACAATCGAGTGATATACTATGATAATCCACCCAAATATCATACCACACCATAGCTTATAAAATTTTTCCCCTGGCCAGGCCAACACCCCACACGCCCTCCCAAAGCCTAATAACTACCCAAGCACGCCAAAAAAAGTCCGCTTCCAGCCCTCTGGCATCCCGGGGGGAGCTGTCCTACTCCTTAATCAGGACAGTGCCGTTCTCTGAAATAGCCTGAATTCTTTGCGGAAGGTCACGGGTCGCAGCACCCCCCCCCCCCCTTTTTTTTTTCTTTCCCCCTTCTCTTCTCTCTGTATCAAAGTTGGTGACTTGGGATGACTGTTGTACCCGTACGAGTACTGTTTGGTTTGGCTTGGGGGTAAACAAGCAGGAACCGATTTGGGATAGAGGTTAGGACACTTTGTCGGGCGATTATTAGATACTAGGGAGCGTTCCGCGATACTAGCACTGCTAGCAACTGCCAGTCTATTCCACTGTTGTGAGACCCTGCCATTGATGGTCCACAAGGTTCCATACGTTTCGCTAACCCTTTCTTCCTTATTATTTGGTGGGGGGGGGGGGGGTATCCGAAAACAGCTACAGTATAATAGCCTCTTGCTATTCTATTATCGTTAATAGGTATTGTTCCTGGATATGAGAACTTTACGGACATGGCTATGCTCTACAATATATCATAGTACTTGAATACAGGGAATAGACATGCACAACTAATCACCCGACGATCTAGATGCAATGACCTGCCCCAAGATATTCCTGTGACTCGAGGGCCCCGCGACACAGAAACAGACAATATCCGTTTACTGTACGCTTT
>Ga0307510_10005938_pt1 | contig 14570 bp, 15 predicted proteins | sample 12_EM_MG_FD_207224 | JGI IMG/M metagenome (GOLD analysis project Ga0307510, IMG submission 207224) | Populus trichocarpa ectomycorrhiza microbial communities from riparian zone in the Pacific Northwest, United States - 12_EM | ecosystem: Host-associated > Plants > Roots > Unclassified | place...
TTATTATGGAGTTTTTTTTTTTTTTAATTTTGCAAAATAAAAAAAATCCTTTAGATAGTACTATTCAAATACGACGACTTGAAAAATATTAGGATATCATGCTTTGATGTTGACATATTAAGATTACTGTAGATGGACATATTAAAACAAGAATAAAATGATGCCGTAGATTTCCATCCGCTGTCTTAAGCTGATTACTTCAAGTAAAATATTATATTAATTTTAGTGTGAGATTAATTCAATCGGTCCATATAGATTTTGCGAAGGATTTAATTAAAGTAGTCAACCTAGTTAATTAATTACTTAACATTAATAAGACCTCCGACGACCCAAATCAATGACTAGATGTTAGTTAATGCATGTAATTATGTGGAATAATGACACGTTTTTACCATGATTTGTGTGATACGTACTATGATCTCTCAATCATAGTAGCTAATTATTAATGTTAATATTGTCTTAACCACCACCAATTATGAGATGGAGGGAAAAGAAATGAACGCGAAAGAATTAACATGAATGAGTGATCGATGCAGATTCTGAGGGAGAAAAACTTCAAGCAAACAATTCCGGCAGTGAGAGTTGAGGAAGGTGAAGAAGTCACGTACGAAAAGACAACAACGGCGATGAAGAGGTCAGCCAGCTTTTATTCAGCCTTGCAGGCTAGTGACGGCCACTGGCCTGCTGAGAATTCCGGGGTCCTCTTTTTCCTTCCTCCTTTCGTAAGTGCAATCTCTCTCTCTTTTTTTTTAATCTCTTCTTCTTCGTCTCATTAATTAATTCTTTTTTAATAAAACCCCACTCATGACATCACCTTGGTAATGATCAGAAACGTGTGCCAAACCATGGCTGCTAGCCTGCCTTCCTTATTTATTCCACTAGATCTGTTGATCATTTCTTAATTAATTATCTAATTAAAAAATGTGTGTGTCTATACCTTTTGTAATAGTGGTACTAAATATTTATGCTCTTAGAGTTTATGTGTGTGCAGTCTGCTCTTAATTAATTATTTCTCGCCAAAGAACAAAAAGAATTAAAAGAAGGAAAGAAAAGGGACTTTGGTAATTGAAAGATAATTAACCAGGACAAAAAACATTAATTGCAGGTGTTTTGCTTCTACATTACTGGGCATCTCAACACCATGTTCCCTCCTGAGTACCGCAAAGAAATCTTTCGTTACATATACAACCATCAGGTAATTAATTCCGTATCACTTGAAATAAAAATTAATTTCTTCATCAGAAATCTAATTAATTATGCAAAATCAACACTTTAATTAACATGATATGTATGCTGCAGAATGAAGATGGTGGGTGGGGTCTGCACATAGAAAGTCACAGCAACATGTTTTGCACAACCTTCAGCTACATTTGTCTACGTATGCTTGGGGTAGGGCCAGATGAGGAAGCTTGTGCAAGAGGAAGAAAATGGATTCTTGACCGTGGTGGTGTCACTTCCATTCCCTCTTGGGGCAAGACTTGGCTTTCGGTATGATTGTTTTTTCTTTGGGTTATAAGGATTTTTAGACAATCACACTCATATATACACACACACACACACTAGCTAGTCCAATTTATGATTCATAAGTGGAGTGTAACAATGTTTCTTCTTGATTTTGTTATAGATTCTTGGCCTGTTTGACTGGTCTGGTTGTAACCCTATGCCCCCAGAGTTTTGGATTCTGCCTACTGCCCTTCCTGTTCATCCAGGTAATTGATTAGCAAAACAGTACGTTTCATTGTTTTAGCTTGATTTGCAAGTTAATGATGCTAATTAATATATAAAAAAAATGCAGCAAAAATGTGGTGCTACTGTCGATTGGTTTACATGCCAATGTCATATCTGTATGGAAAAAGATTTGTTGGACCAATTACACCTCTGATTCTGTCATTGAGAGAAGAGCTGTACCTTCAGCCTTACGAAAGCGTCAAGTGGAAGCAAGTCAGACATTTATGTGCAGAGGAGGATCTTTACTATCCACATTCCTTGATTCAGGATTTCCTTTGGGATAGTCTGTATTTGATGTCTGAACCTCTTCTTACTCGCTGGCCCTTCAACCAGTTGGTCAGAAAGAAGGCGCTTGAAGTAACAATGAAGCACATTCATTATGAAGATGAAAACAGTAGATACATTACTATTGGTTGTGTTGAGAAGGTGCTGTGCATGCTTTCTTGTTGGGTGGAAGATCCAGATGGTGTTGCTTTTAAGAGGCATCTTGCTAGGGTTCCTGATTACTTGTGGGTTGGAGAGGATGGAATGAAGGTCCAGAGCTTTGGTAGCCAGTTGTGGGATGCTACTTTTGGTTTTCAGGCTTTGTATACTAGTGAGCTTGGTGAAGAAATCAAGCCGACGCTCGCTAAAGCATTTGATTTCATCAAGAAATCTCAGGTACTAAATCATGAATTCAACCCAATTATTTTTCTTTTCTTTTCGTGCTATAATTTGGTGGCCTTAACTGATCAAAATGAACTTCAAATCTGCTCAAGGTTGTGGATAATCCAGCAGGTGACTTCGTGGGCATGTATCGTCACATTTCTAAAGGATCATGGACTTTCTCTGATCAGGATCATGGCTGGCAACTTTCTGATTGTACAGCCGAAGCTTTAAAGGTTAAAATCACATCAACCGAAGTTAAATTTTATGATAACATTTTTGTAAAATAAAGCAGCACTGAATTTTATTCTCTTTTGTACAGTGTGTTCTCTTCGCTCAAATGTTGCCCACTGAATACATTGGTGAGAAAATGGATCCTCAGATGATATTTGAAGCGGTCAATATCATTCTTTCACTGCAGGTGAGTGATTTTTGCTGCTTTGTGTTATGAACTGTTCTGTTCTTCATATGTTTTTTTTCTTTCAAAGAAATTCATCTAGAGTACTGGTATCGGAATTTTGATCTTCATTCTATAAATTCAGGGACCAAGAGGTGGTCTAGCAGGCTGGGAGCCGATTCGCGGTGAAATGTGGTTAGAGGTAACTTCTATGCTAACATTTTTCCTGTTCTTTTTAGAATCAAAATTTTCTTTTAACACCATATATCAACTGAGTATTTTTTCGTCCTTTTGTGTTCTTAGAAACTCAATCCTATGGAATTCCTGGAGAACATAGTCATCGAGCACGAGTAAGATTTTTCACACAATTCCTTCTTCCCATTTTTGGTTTCTTTTGTACCGTAAATATTAATATCATCCGAGCCTGATTTTATTGTCATACAATGCAGCTATGTTGAGTGCACATCATCTGCAATCCATGGATTTGTGATGTTTATGAAGATGTACCCTGGACACAGGAAGAAAGAAATTGAGACTTTCATTGCAAGAGCTGTCGATTATCTCGAAATGATTCAAATGCCTGATGGTTCATGGTATGGAAACTGGGGAGTTTGCTTCATTTACAGTACATGGTTCGCACTTGTTGGTCTAGCAGCTGCTGGAAAAACCTACTATAATAACCAAGCAATGCGTAGAGGAGTCGATTTTCTACTCAGGGCACAGTCTCCAGATGGTGGATGGGGCGAGAGCTACTTATCTTGCCCAAATAAGGTAATTAACTTCATTTCTTCAATTGAATTATGACTAGCCAAGAAGACAGATACATTGAATAAATATTAATGTGTGTTTCATTGCTCAGATATATACACCTCTCGAAGAAAAGAGATCAACTTATGTGCAGACAGCATGGGCTATGCTTGGTTTGATTCATTCTGGCCAGGTCAGTTCCTAGTGAACCTGTTAATCTTTGCCTAGTTGCTATGATTTTGCATATACTTTATGCTCAATTTCTTTCCGGATTTCAAGTCATGTGGTAATCTTTTTGTTATGGTTTTTTCTTGAAATAGGCGGATAGGGATCCGACTCCACTTCACCGTGGTGCTAAGTTGTTGATTAACTCTCAAGCTGAAGATGGAAGCTATCCTCAGCAGGTATCTTGATATGACCTAGTCGTTGTAACAACACACACACACACACACACACACACGTTTGATTTGGTCATTATTGCTCAAATTTTCTTGAATTTTCACTTGATTTTGTTTAATGATCATTCAAATATTTCGTGCAGGAAATTACTGGTGTTTTCAAGAATAACTGTATGTTACACTATCCAACATATAAGAATGTTTTCCCCTTATGGGCTCTGGCAGAATACCGCAAAAATGTTCCATTGCCTTCCAAGAAGCTTTGAGTCAATCAAAGGATTTTGTACAAGAGAAAGATATATAGCTGTTTGTGTAGAGAAGCTGGAAATTAAATTGTGAATTTTAAGACTGCACAGACCCCATATGCTTATGGTTCTGGGGCAGGTCATAATAAATATGCTCACAGAAGCTTGTAAAAAGTTGAACCAAAAAAGTAAGGTTCTCTTAATACCATGTATCCATTATATTAATCAAAATTTTTCAATCTTTCTGGTCCTGTAAATTAGCATGGATAATCTTCTAAAAGAAACTATTCATTACTTCGGCGCAATCGATCATCTATTCTAGGCACGAATCATTTACAATCCCAGCTAGTTTCATCTGTCAATACGGATTTTGGTGATTTGCTTTGATTTTTGTTTCTTGTTAGTGCCTAAGTAGCCAACAAAGCAAAACTTAAAACTGAAAAAGAACATCAGATAGTGGCTGCATAGATATAGCAGGTCAAACAATTAGTCCAACATTAGACATAACCTATAATTAGCATATCTGCTTAATATAGCAGACCAACTACTAATCAGCATAACAAAATCAAAGGCTGGCCCTGGATCTCTCCTGTATTCATTGCAACCTCTAAAATACTTCCCTTCTAAGCTGTTACACAGGCAAATCTCAGTCACTTAGCCAACTTCTATTTTTCCTTTCCATTGTTACCTATGATGCATCCTGATCATCTTTACTATTCCTGGCATTGCACACCAACTTCATCTCTGTCCTGGCTAATGCATTTTGCATTCCTGCAGGACCAAGAAAGACAAAAATATGTGATTCAAAACTTCTTACATTTGAAAATTCTGGAGAGAGTAGTAAGCATTTGAGAATTCTTGAGCATTGTACTAATGGTAATGGCTGCGCACGTAGCTATGCTTGCGCGCGCAACCACCTCATCATTAGTCCTCCTTGTTCTTGCATTTGTGTTATCTATTGTGGTTACATCATTTGGCTCACCAGATTCTGATGCCCTTTTAAAGTTCAAGGAACAGCTAGTGAACAATGAGGCTATTAGTAACTGGAATGTCTCGGTGAATCCATGCGAAAGGGATAGATCAAATTGGGTTGGTGTGCTTTGTTTCAATGGAGGCATTTGGGGTTTGCAGCTTGAACATATGGGACTCGCTGGCAATATTGATTTGGATGCACTAGCTCCCCTGCCTTCCTTTCGAACGTTAAGCCTTATGGACAACAATTTTGATGGTCCATTGCCTGATTTCAAGAAACTGGGGAAGTTAAAAGCGTTGTATTTGTCAAACAACCGATTCTCTGGAGACATTCCTGACAAAGCATTCGAAGGCATGGGTTCATTAAAGAGACTGTTTTTGGCAAATAACCTGCTTACAGGAAAGATTGCTTCATCACTTGCAATCTTGCCTAAGTTAACGGAATTGAAGCTTGATGGAAACCAATTTGAAGGCCAAATACCCAATTTTCAACAGAAGGGTATGAAGACAGCAAATGTAGCCAACAATGAATTGGAGGGTCCAATCCCAGAAGCCCTGAGCAGATTGAGTCCAAACTCATTTGCAGGTAATCGTTTTATCCAGCTACGGATTACTTATGTATCTTTATGATTTATCTCTGACCTTTTTTCAGCAGCATTTCCCTTATAAAATCTTTCTTAACTAAATCATTTTCAGGCAACAAAGGACTTTGTGGACCGCCTCTAGGACCATGCATACCCTCTCCACCTTCTACCCCTAAAGCCCATGGGAAGAAATTCAGCATTCTATATATTGTAATCATTATACTGATTGTTCTGCTAATACTAGCAGCCATTGCTTTTGCTTTCCTTTTGTTTTCCCGAAAAGAAAGTAAAAGACGAACGCAGAGGAGAGCATCAGAGAACTCCAACAGAATTATGTCTTCCTATTATAGAGATGTACATCGTGAAATGCCAGAGACTAATTCGCATTCAAGGATAACTGATCATGGAAAGTTGTCATTCCTGAAGGATGACATTGAGAAATTTGATTTGCAAGACTTGCTTAGAGCATCAGCAGAAGTTTTGGGGAGTGGGACATATGGATCTTCATACAAAGCTGTCGTCGGTGGACAACCTGTGGTTGTTAAGAGGTATCGGCATATGAACAATGTGGAGAGAGAAGAGTTTCATGAGCACATGAGAAGGATAGGGAGGTTGAAGCATCCAAACTTGCTGCCTCTTGCGGCGTATTATTATAGGAGGGAAGAGAAGCTTTTGGTTACCGTGTTTGCCGAGAATGGTAGCTTGGCTAGTCACCTTCATGGTAAGTTCCTTTGAAATCAACTGTAATTTTTCTGAAACCATCAAGTCTTTGTATTCTTACAGCCATTGTACCTGTCTTCCTCAGGAAATCATTCACTGGAAGAAGATGGACTTGATTGGCGTATCCGCTTGAAAATCGTCAAAGGAGTAGCCAGGGGCTTGGCTTTCCTCTACAATCAGCTTCCTATAATTGCTCCTCATGGACACCTGAAATCTTCCAATGTGCTCCTCGACGAGTCATTTGAGCCTCTCTTGACAGATTATGCTCTAAGACCTGTGATCAACCCTGAACATGCCCACGTGTTCATGATGGCTTACAAGTCGCCTGAGTATGCACAACATGGCCGGTCATCGAACAAGACAGATATATGGAGTTTTGGCATATTAATACTGGAAATATTAACTGGCAAGTTCCCTGAGAACTATCTAACACCAGGGTATAATAGCGATGCAGACTTGGCAACTTGGGTTAATAACATGGTGAAGGAAAAGCGAACAAGTGAAGTGTTTGATAAGGAAATGCTGGGAACGAAAAATAGCAAGGGAGAAATGATAAAACTTCTGAAAATTGGATTGAGTTGTTGCGAACAGGAAGTTGAGAGAAGGTCGGACATTAAGGAAGTTGTCGACAAGATTGAGGAATTGAAAGAAGGAGATGATGATGAAGACTTTTACGGAAGTGAAGGGAATGCATGCAGTGTTAGAGGAAATAATCAAGAAGGTTTTTCTTTCACGTACGATCGATGATGATCGGCAAGTATGAAGGAAAAGGCATATAGAACAATATCACAAGGGCTAACAGGTTTCCTGGGATTTCCACACGGTGAAGAACACCAAGAGTGGAATGATTGTTATGGGGGCTGTTAGCTTTCCTCTATCAACTGTAAAAAAAATGTTGTAAGTCAATAATGGGGGTTGATTAGCTGATAGAATTTTATGCTTTTGGGTTTTGGGCGAAAAAGGAAAAGCATAAAGAAAAAATATTTTTCAGTCAGTTCATTTTTTGTCATCATCTGTGTTATCTCCCCACGTTAAAAGTAACAGGTATACCTGATATACATAATCACAGTAAACCAGGTCTGCCTATAAAGCCACACTTGTGCATACACAGAAACCTTGGCATTGTTTTTTGTACTTGTACACTTGACATTCAATTTGACAATGCAATTAATTTCTAGCTTCCTAAGCTGCTATGATTCCCATGCATGCCCTAGTCCTACCATATATTCTCTCTCTCTTTTCTCAGCAAGTTTATGACGTATTTGAATTCTTCCTGCAGTTTATGCTCCTGCCATGAGGTACCTTAGGCTTACGCTTTGCCCTCGTTCTCAAGCTTGAACTGGGATCTTAAGTAATTTTTTTTATATTGGGAAGCCCTACAATCACATGCTGTTAAGGTTCCTTTCCCTTTAAAGGCTTCAAATTGACAGTTAATATTGCAAGCTTTATAACCAGATATCAGTCAAGAAAAGATTTCTTCAAGAAGATATAAAAATGTCTCAATTTTGTTTACTGAGAATTTTATGCCATTAGACTCATTCATACAATTGGAAACAAGAATCAGCAGATTTAAATAAATTACAGACTGCATCCTGCAGTGCACAAGGACTTCTGATCTAGCAGAAGGTGGAAATATATATACACTTGATATGGTACAAGAAAGTTTACATTACAAGCTAATATATCAACACTTTAACAAGAAAGGGAACGGAAAATATTTAATGGAAATGAACATCTTATCTCATTTGTCATTTCCTTGATTTCTATGCATATCACCTTCTTGTGAAAGGGAACAGCAGTTGCTAACAGTTGAGCCATTTATCTGTTTCCTGAGCAAATCACCAGCTTGAGAATTTTGAAGCTTTGCCTGCCAAGTGGGCTACTGAAATTCTTTTTTTACCTTGTACCATTAATTAAAAATTTGCATATTTTGAAAAGAATACAAAGATACAGATGCCATCAATATGTAAACTTTATCGAAAACCATTCTTTTTTTGGTAACATTGTACGTGTATTTAAATGGCGCAGCTTCATTCTTAGCCATCGATAAATATAGGTGACCTAAACAAGGACAGAGAGAAAATGAGAAAGAGCGAGAGAGAGAGGGAGAATGAAGGGTGTCATTTCTGCTGGTAACACACAGAGAGGCTTGCATCCAATTGACATTTCCCAACAGAAAGCACATAAAACTCTTTGACCACAAGGCATCATACAAAATTGTTGTCTCCAGAGAGATAGAAGAGAGGTTTTCTAGGTCTCTCAGGTGGTCTTTTGTAAATGACTGTAAGAATTGTTATCCACTTTTGTGAATATATTTTTCCTGTCCTTTTCAACTCTTTTTTTTCTTGAGTGTTGAGAAACAACACAGAAAATGTGGCTTTCAAAGGGACAGTGGAGCAGGAAGGGAGGAGAAGGAAAGGGGTTGGTGGCAGTTGCAGTAGACAAAGACAAAGGGAGCCAAAATGCATTGAAATGGACTATGGAAAATCTTCTCTCCAAAGGCCAAACTGTTGTTCTAATCCATGTTTTTAGCAAATCATCATCATCATCATCATCATCATCATCATCATCATCATTTGTTACTAGTAACTTCTTTTCTCTCTGATTCATTATCTACAATAATAATAGATTATAATTATATGATGATACTGCAACCTACGTGCCCAACATTGTAAAGGGGGTTGCTCAACTTACATTCAACGTCCTGCAGCTCCTTTGATCTCTCGAGTGAATCTTCAAATTCCAGGTTTCATGTTCTAATCTTTTCTTTCCACGTGTTTTCCTTTTTTCTTGTTTCACAATCAGGCCACGGAGCAGCTGGTGATTATTTTTCACCGGGGAAGCAGCAGCTTGAGAAGATGGCCAAGGATCTCTTCCTTGCATTTCGATGCTATTGTACCCGTAAAGATGTAATTTTTAAGCCCTGTCATTGTCATACCTCCTTTCAACAATCAAATCATGCATCTGTAGGCACCTTGCATGGAAAAAGTCTACAACATGAGAAGAACAGAAGGAACTTAAAAAATCTGCAGGCATCTCTTATAAACATATAAATATATGCAACCCCAATGATTGAAGAAAACCCTCATTTGCAAATTCTCATGTCATGCAAATAGATGATAAATGTACCTTGCTTTTCTCCTTCCCTTTTCATCATGCAGATTTTTTTTCATGCATCAGGTGCGTTGCCTTGATGTTGCACTTGAAAGCACTGATATAGCAAAAGCAATAACAGAATATGTTGCCCATGCTGCAATCGAGACTTTGGTTCTCGGCACCCCGTCACGGAGTGGATTTATGAGGTATTTTTGCACCCCCTCAGCCCCATCCTAACTTGGAAACTCTACTGGCACACACTCAACCAGAATATAAATTCAGGGAACCTTCCATCTGCAAAGAAACAGGAAGCGCAAGCTGTTTCCAACAAAAGAGAAACTCGGTTTTACTTGAATGACAGGTTAATGGTACACCATTTGGTATTGTGGTTCTGGTTCTTTCCAAAGTGAATTTTGGTTTATGCCTTTTCAGGTGTTATTTTTTTTAATGGTTTTGAGATCCTTATATCAAAACCATAAAAAAAAAATCAAGTGTTTTTCATATCAAAAGCACTTTAAAAAAAGCATTTTCAACCACTATAAAAGCAAAGCAAGCCACTAATAAGCCATTCTTTTCTCCAAAGCAAGTGACAAGTTCCCACATATGTCAACGTTCAGAACACTAGCAGCACTTTTATACATTCTCAACTCTGAAATTTGTTTGGAAATCTCTGATAAGTAAAATACTGAACAGTCAGGATGACTTTATGTACGGATGGAAACATAATCAACAATTACAATCATGAGAGAGATGGCAATTGACAAATGAATTCCATTTTCTTGCAGATATTTACGTGCATTCAGTGACTACAGATCCTCTTAACTCCAATGGTTTTGTTATACAGAAAATTCAAGGCAGATGTCCCAAGCACTGTGTCAAGAGGGGCACCGGATTTCTGTACTGTGTATGCAGTCTCAAAAGGAAAGGTCTCTTCCATGAGAAATGCTTCTCGTGCCGCCCCATTTGTCTCCCCACTGCTAGATCAAATAAAAAACCAACAGAATGAAAAAAGTGCAGGAGATGACTCTCATGAAGCACTATACAAACATAGTTGGAGTATAAAACGTTTGTACTCTCAATTATAATGTGTTTTATTATATATTGTTTTAGTCCTAATCCAAAATCCAATTTATGGTCTTTTGCTGACAGAGAGGACGGCGTCAGTCAACCATCACATCTCAGTTGATGAAAACTTCAGGTAAGTGAGGAGTGCATCAAATCATTTTAAGAAATTGGGGGATGAGGGTGAGCTTAGTATAATATAATATGATGTGCATATATAATCAGTAAATATCTTAGAAGAAAGTGATAGACTGGGATGTCTTGAAATAATTTCTTGGTTTTGGTTGCTGTGGCTTGCCTATGATTTGATTTGTTCAAAGGTTAATCTCAATACAATTGTGGGTAACAACAGGTCACCGTTTGGAACAGGAAGATATGGTCATAGTGTAAGATCATTTGCAGATTTAATGTCAGAAACTGACATATCATTTGTAAGCTCAAGCAGGCCAAGCACTGACCGCATGTCTTCTACAACCTATGATTTCATGGATTCTGGACTAGCCCCACGGCTTTCAACTAGTTCAGCAACTAGCTTTGCATCTATACATTCAGGACCAAAGTCCATTGGCCCCAATTCCCAGCAGGGATTTTCATCAGTTTCACATGATAGTGGAGGAACGTCATTTTCCGGTTCAACACATAGCCTGGTAAGGAATTAACCACCTTGACAGAAGCATGATTTGGTAAACAATCATCACTAACCATCAAACGTGCACCGCAAACATCTCAGGAAATAAAGGATGTTTATCCTAGAGTTATTATTTGATCAACTAAGATAGATTGAGCAACGTCTTATGATGGCTAATTATAGCATAATCTTACATCTTTACATGCTTGAAAACAGCAACTTCATATTTTGATTTCTTCATTGTCTTTCACGTGTTGTTTTAACTTTAAAGTGAAGAAGACTGCAAAATGTGTGATCACAAGCACAGATGCTTGATCTTAATGATTTCTACTTATCTGTATTGTAAACACATAGGATGACATGGAATCTGAGATGAGGAGGCTAAAACTAGAGCTGAAGCAAACAATGGAAATGTACAGTGAAGCATGTAGAGAAGCACTTACAGCAAAACAAAAGGTACAGAGAAGTCATGTTTGCCATGTGCACTTGTAAGATTCCCTGTAGGTTCTAAAATCACACGCATATAGGCAACGGAGCTGAATCGCTGGAGAATAGAAGAAGAACGAAGATTGGAAGAGGCAAGATTTTCTGAGGAAGCTGCACTATCAATTATAGAACAAGAGAAAGCCAGGTGCAGAGAAGCCATAGAAGCTGCTGAAGCAGCTCAGAGGAGAGCAGAAATAGAAGCACAAAGGAGAGTCAACATAGAGAAAGCCCTCAAAGAAGCTGCACAAACGAAAAAATCAAAGGGTAATCTATCCTATAATGATATCAGATACAGGAGATACTCAATTGAGGAGATTGAAGAAGCAACACAATACTTTTCGGAATCAAAGAAGATCGGGGAAGGAGGTTATGGCCCAGTTTACAAGTGTTATCTTGATCATACACCAGTCGCAGTCAAGGTTTTACGTCCTGATGCGGCCCAAGGAAGGTCACAATTTCAAAGAGAGGTGAGGAACAAAGAAAAACTGGTTAATAATGCTCCTGTCTACTGGGTGCGTGTTAGGTAATGCGGTTGAAAGTTCTTCCTGTGTGAAAAAGCACGAATTTGATGGTTTTTTTTTTTCTTCTATGGTTTTGACTTTCTTATATCAAAACCATAAAAAAAACATCTGAATCTAAAAAAGCATCAAATACCACACACACTTTGAAAATCACCCTAACCACAATACCATATGGTGCCTAGTGTTTTACATTGAAAGAGAAAAAAAAAACAATAAATAAGCACACCATTTTCAAAATCTAGCATATGATAGTGTTGAATCGAAGTTATGGAGGTGTAGTTCTTTTAAGACAAGACAACGATCATTTTGTGAAAAATCTAACCTCTACCTTTCAGGTTGAAGTGCTTAGCTTAATACGGCATCCAAACATGGTACTGCTTATAGGAGCCTGCCCAGAGTATGGCATTCTAGTCTATGAACACTTGGCAAAAGGAAGCTTAGAAGATTGTCTTTTCAAGAGAGGGAATACCCCAGCTCTTTCTTGGCAAATCAGGTTTCGAATTGCAGCCGAGATAGCCACAGGTCTACTCTTTCTCCATCAGACCAAGCCAGAGCCACTAGTGCACCGTGACCTAAAGCCAGGAAACATTTTGCTAGACAACAACTACACCAGTAAGATTGGGGATGTTGGATTGGCCAGGCTTGTTCCTGCTACAGCTGAGAATGTAACACAGTACTACATGACATCAGCTGCTGGAACTTTCTGCTATATTGATCCAGAGTACCAACAAACTGGAATGCTTGGTGTGAAATCTGATGTATATTCCTTAGGGATCATGCTTCTGCAAATCATAACAGCCAGGCCACCAATGGGGTTGACTCACATTGTTGAACAAGCTATTGAAAATGGGGCATTCAAAGAAGTTCTAGACCCAGATGTGCCTGATTGGCCAGTTGAAGAGGCTTTAAGTTATGCAAAGCTTGCACTCCAATGTGCAGAACTGAGACGGAAAGACAGGCCAGATCTTGGCACAGAAGTCTTGCCAGAGCTCAACAAACTGAGAGATTTGGCTGAAGAAAAGACGAACTACCTTTATTTCGCTGGCAGTTTCGGTCCTTATCCCAACCACAGCCAAGCTTCAATAACTCCCCCCCTCAGCCAAACTTCAATGACTCCCACCAACCTCAGTCAATCTTCAGTAAATAAGGTAAAACTCCCAGAAAGTTAACCCAGGAAAAGCTCCTAAAGAATGAGATTAAAAAAATAAAAGGAATATTACATAAAAATCCCAAGACATGAGCATTAACTAAAAGCCACCGCAAGAGTTCACATGAGCATTGTTTTGTAGAAGCAGGCATATAAATTTTCCACTTTCCCAAGTAAACAGGGGTGGATAGATTTTGTTCTAAATATTGTCGATAAACATTCTGCAGGAAATGACGTGTGATTTCGTAGTTGAAAACCCATGAAGCCGAAGGAGCCAATCAACCGCTAGCTTCATGGCAAACAAAAGCAGAAGCAGGTACTAAATATTAGGAAACAAGATGGCCATACAATTGCATAGAAATTAAAGTCATCTTGTAATTAACTTGTTTAAAATTCTCTACTCACAGAACCAACACCAGAAGGCTAAAAGAAGGCGACTGGTAGCTTTCTTGCAGCAACATTTTTTTCCAGAGAATCCATCCAACAGGGCAATTCTAGCCCGTGATAGCATAAACATGAAGCTGGGGAATTTGCATTGCTTTTGGTTTGCAATGGACATGCACTTACATACTTAGATTTTGTATGCTTGTTCAGACATGAAAAGAACATGTTCAAAATGTATCGAATAAACACATGAAACACTATTAGAAAATGTTTCTAACCAATACCTGCATTTTCTGCTACCTTCTACTCTACTCTGAAAATCTGGGAAACAGGAAAAAGAAATCAAAATCCTCACTTAAACACACTCACCATAGTACCACAACACCCTAACCTACACCACTTCCATACATTTTAACTTGATCTCATTTTTTTCCTTTCAATTCTCAGTGAAAATAAATTTGATTACTAATTCCTAAGAGAAAATAAATTTAAGTACTTCCTTTATATGTTCAATTCTTATATATATTTCTTAATCCATTTATAATTCAGCGCTTCCTTTAGTTTCAAGTAAATTATTAAATTAAAGATGATTAAGAGATTATTTAATTGCTTTTATCCAATAGGGACTAATCAATCAATCAATTAATTAACATAAGTTATTGTCACGACCCGAATCCCGGATTCATGACCGGCACATAGGCAAGGTTCCCCTCCAAGGTTCCATACCTATGCGAACCCAAACTTACACACAAACTTATCCTAACTCAATCAGAGTTCAACGCAGCATTAATAACAAAATCAACTTCATAA
>Ga0307510_10005939_pt1 | contig 14570 bp, 7 predicted proteins | sample 12_EM_MG_FD_207224 | JGI IMG/M metagenome (GOLD analysis project Ga0307510, IMG submission 207224) | Populus trichocarpa ectomycorrhiza microbial communities from riparian zone in the Pacific Northwest, United States - 12_EM | ecosystem: Host-associated > Plants > Roots > Unclassified | place...
ATACCAGCAATAAAGAGAATAAAGCTATACTTTTCGAGGGACGAGAGAAAAAAATAAAATAAAAAGGAAAGCTTCATTGATGACAAACCACCCCATCATGATCACATGTTGCACCAACAGGAAGAGAACACGGTGACGCTTCCAACAACACGATGGAGATGAATTTTTGGTTGCAGGGAGACACCACACACATTGCTTGAAGTGCGTGGGTACCTCCCACACACTGATGATTGTGAAAAGACTAAAGCCCCCTAGATGCATGTTTTAATTTTTTTTTATTTTAAGGGTAAAGTTATCATTGTACTGTAATTTAAAAAGTGAGAAGACATAAATATTTTTATCTACCAATTTTAAAATTTTTAATTTTAAGGGTAATTAAGTTATTTTATTATAGTTAAAAATAAATAATAAAGAACACATGTACCCTTGTCAATCCTTTAATAACTAATAAGTATTGTGAAAAAAATCTAAATACCCCCTAACTTTGTTTTTTTTTATTTTTTATTGAAATGGCAAAATTACCATTACAATGGAATAGTAAAAATAGTTATGTATATAGTATTTTTCCATGTTTAATTATCTTTCGTTAACGGGGTTTGCTTGCCAAATGAATGTACCAACAACCCAAAATAAGCTCGTCTAAAAACGATTTGGTTAAAATTTATGTTGTATTTGTATAATTTAATCAATTCATCCAATAAAATTAAATTGTAAGTTCATTATTGTTTATATTTTGACACATTTTAAAATTAAAAAATATATATTTTATAAGAAAATAAAAGATTTCAAAAATATTTTTAAGAATATCAAATCTCTTTTTAAAAATATTTCGACAATACTAGATCATCAAGATTCTTGAAAACAATTCAAAAATTAAAAAGATTTTTTTAGAAAAAAACTTAAACTTTTGAAAATATTTAAAGAATTAAAAAAATCTCATCCATTAAAATTTCTGAAAGTGTTTAAGAAATTTAGAAGCAATTTTTTAGAGAAGAATATAATTTTTTAAAATGATAAGAGATAAAAATATCAAAATTGCTAAAACATTAAATTCTTAACATGTTTTTGAACAAAATCAAAATAAAAGTCCTAGCAATTATTTTGTTTTTGGGAAAAATAAGAATCTTAAGAAATAAAAAAAATAATTCGAAGTTCAAAAAATTGTATACTTCTCTTAAAATTTTCAATGTTCTTGATTTAAGTGGATTAACTTACTCTTACCTATTTTTGGTTTAGTTGTATAATTGAGTCATTAGCACGGATGAAACATGGAAAGTGTTTGAAGACACCAAGGCACGGATGCAATCTTGTAAAAATCAAGTCAGAAACAGATTTTGTCCAAAATATTTAAGAAAAGAGAGGAAATATATATATGTAAAATAAGAATGAGTGAAAATAATAGATATTAAGATAAGGGGATGCTAAATAGAAGAAATGATCAAAATTACAGGCGAAATTAGAAAAATCTAACTTCATGCAGGCAAAGTTTCTAACAGAGACCATCAGAACAAAAATCACATGCAATGAAGGTGAGAATTATATGAAACTGTGATATATGTAATTTATAACTCAGAATTGCTCAAAACCAAATCCCAACAAGTCTAAAGCGGTTACAAACTCCCAACACCTCAGGTTCTTAGTTTCTGATAGCATTTCAGGCCCCCATCTTCTTATGTGTTCCTCTGTCACCCTTATGCTTGCTCCCATAGATGACATCTGTATCTTATGTACGGACATTTTCAGATTGGTTTTTCCATAGATTAGGTCAGAAAGACCAGAACAAATAAGATGATGAACAAAACTACCAAAAACAATATCATCATAAGTTGCCCCTTTGCACTGGCCTTCTTCATGACCATGGCAACTTTTTTCTGCAAGTGAAAAAAAGAAAGAAAAAGAAAAAGAAATGGTGATATCATATCATTTAAAAGAGTAGAAAAGTAGTATTTGATACATAGCCACTGAAAGAAAATCACCTGAACAAAGTCAAGTCGATTCGATGTACTGTCCATTTCCATACCCAAATCATCTATGATCTTTTCCTGAAGCACCAAGGACAAATTAAGTCCCAAAATTAAGCAATATCAAACTCGACTAGATTAGTCAGTTTCAAAGTTAATACAACCCTTGTGCAAGCTTCTTGCAGAGGGGTTGGGGTAAAATAAATGCAAGGAACATCAACCTACAAGATCCTAACCTGTGCAAGGAGCTCTTCATGTATGGTAAGGCCAACACCTCCAAATCTCCCGATGGTTATACTGAGCTCATCCAACTCCTCATCCTGTTGCCTGCATCCACCATACAATACAAAGGCAAAATGAGCAAAGAATGATTAAACAATATATGAAAATCTCAAAGACGTATCCTGAAGTTAAGCTAAACCAATCCAACCCTAATACTTTCAACCATGCTGCAGCTAACTCAATAAATTGTCTACTCTAGGCTCTAGCTGTGGAAGCACCCCCTAACTTAATGAAAGAAAATATTGCATTACAGGAACTACCACTACTCGCCATTAGATTGAATACACAAATATCCAAATATAAAAAATAACTCATATAAGGAAATATCTGTATGTGTAAACATCTATTGAAGCATTGCACACTAACAACAAATTCATCTCAAAGAATAAGGTAGGGAGTTAAAACACTTTACTTTATAAGAAGCAATTGTCTATCTGATTCTGATTGTATAAAATCATCATTATCTTGAGTATACTGGTTGGATTTGTCAGCCTGTTGAGAATTAGGCATCCTCATTAATTCTCTGCGCATCCCACTCACACTAGCAGTTCCACTAATATTCACCTCTCTTCCGGCTACTACTGCTTTCTTCACATTGCCCACCTAATAAAGCAACACAATCCATTGGGGTACACATAAATGAAAAATTACAGCTTACAGCTTACTATCTATTACACTTCCAAATATTCATTACAAAACCTAAATGACATGTATAAGATAAACAATTCAGTTATTAAGATAATCACGATAATGGGAGAAAGTTTGTCATAGACATTTTTACAAATAAAAATGGGGAATACATTCACATTGCAGAAACCTTTCAGTTATAATAAAGTGATATCCTGAAAAAGAAACCTGCTATTGACATGGTACCTGATTGCGAGCAGTGCTGGTCCATCTCCTCCGTTTTTCGAGCTCTGCTTCATCAATGCCATACCAAGAAGGATCTCTACCTGCTACAGAAATTGCTTTGTCCAATTCATCCACCTTCCTATCAAGAAGAAAGCTTCATCAGTTGCATACAGGAATCGTATTCAACTAAATACAAAAACTCATGCGAAACACGTAGCTAACTTAGCTGCTTGGAAGATTAATGATCAATTTTTTTATTGGGAATTTATTTTATTGTTAATGAAATCCTTCTGTAGGTATAAGGAACAATCAGAGAAATACGTGTCTTAGCTCATGATTCTTGCCAAACTCATCTAGCCAAACTCTCTACACCGCAAATTAAACAGCAAAAATCTTCAACAGAAACAGCTCCGAGTATAAAACTATAAATCATAATACCTGCCACTCAATGCTCTCACAAGCAGCAAGCAGGTCCTTTGTAAGATGCACTTGGTCTCCCATATCACAAGAAATCCGTTCCCATTGGTGAAAAGAAGATTGCAACTTGTCAATCTAACATAGGGGAGCCCCAAAAATATTACGACAACAGACTTAGTCTAATTATAAATGTAAACCCCAAACAATCACAACAACAAACGGAATATCGAATTCAGACACTCATGGACCTAACAAAACAACCCATCAACCTCAAAATCTTAAAACAAGAAAAACTTACAGATTCTTGAATCTCCTCTTTCACAATATAAAACGGGTCTTGCGCTGATGACATGTTAAAAACAATAACTATAACTCAACCTACATTAATACAACAAAGCTAAATCAGCAAAATGTATACTAAACTGAACTAAACTTTACTTTCTTTATAAGGAGCTTTCAGCAATGATCAAATTACGTCACTAATTTTTTTTAAATAATATAATCATCGTAAATAACCAATTTGATAAAAACCGAGAAACGAAATCGAAAATGAAAGGCAATTCAAATCTTAAACAGACTCAAAACTGCAAAGCAAATGTTACTCAAATTAACGGGTTTTAATTAATAAATGCAGATCTAAATGCTTTTAAGCAGTTCGAAGAATATGATTAACAAAGAAATGGATTGACACTAAAAAAATAGAGACCCCGAAATTATTTATTCATTAACAGAAAAATCTAAAAAATATATAAGAAAATCCAAGAAAAATACAACAATCCATCCTTTGAATGATTCGATTGCATTAAATGAAAAGATAATTCAAATGAAATGAAATCTAACTTCAGAGATCGAACTGTTTTCCCAGGTACGGATTTTGGGACGACAAGGAGAGTTCCTGGCTCAAGGAAAGTTTCTACACTTGGTTTTTTGTTTTGTTTTTGTGGTGTTTATTGGGTTGTTAAAGAAGTATTGGGCTTTCGCACTGAAAATGAAAACAAGATTTTTAGCCCACATATTATAATGGCCCAATGGGCCTGTTTGTATCCATAAGACCATTTTTGTTTTTTCTCTTATGATACTTCTTCTCGAGGATTTATTTACTACCCTCCCATGTCTTTCACATATTATAATGGCCCAATGGGCCTGTTTGTATCCATAAGACCATTTTTGTTTTTTCTCTTATGATACTTCTTCTCGAGGATTTATTTACTACCCTCCCATGTCTTTCACATATTATAATGGCCCAATGGGCCTGTTTGTATCCCTGAGACCTTTTTTGTTTTTTCTCTTATGATACTTCTTCTCGAGGATTTATTTACTACCCTCCCATGTCTTTCACATATTATAATGGCCCAATGGGCCTGCTTGGGGTTACTGAAGGAGCGAGAGTAGTTCCTTGAGATGTTGACTTTTCCTAGGTTAACGAACGAGGAAAAAATAAGAATAAAAAAACAAATGATAAAATCAGCTGACCATAAAAGACAGCACCTGTGATTCCAAAATAAACAACCTCAAATAGTAATCAGCAATGGAAAAGAAAAACAAAGACAAAGTCAAGATCGTCTAAAAAATAGACGACAAAAAAGTCAACAAAATACTATGGAAACACAGAGAAAGCTCAACACATTCGGAGGAAGAAAAAACGAGTTTTTGAGGCTGTAGAAACCTTAGACCAGGCCACAATCATGGAGAAGGAGACCATATGTATAAACCTAAACCCATACAGCCCTGTACGAATGGCTGCAAAGCAAGGAGCATGTGATAAAAAGAGTAGGTAATGCAAATATAATTAGAAAAGGTCAATACAGAAGCAACCAAGAACAAAACAAAGAGCAAAAACATATTGTAAAGAAGAATATCGAGCTGGAAATATAGAAGACAATGCAAAAGGGTGGTGGGTCGGTAAAAGCAGACATAGGGGAAAATAGGTTGTAAGAAGACAAGGGAAAAGGCATTCCTTAAAAAAATAGTAACAAAGCCACATGATGCTAAAGGCAATGGACAAACCTGTAACAAAAATTAGACAGGAATCAAGATCTTAGACTGATGGGAAACTCATAAATCATTAACTAAAAAAAGCACCAACCAAAAGAGGAGGGGAAGAACAAGCTGCGCAAGAAGAAGCAGGAGGAATCTTACATCAAGATGGAAACTTGTTTCAACCTCATTAAGTAATTGTTTGAGGTAAAATAAAGGACTGTATACTTTGATACCCAATGATCCCAAAGAAACAAGTTACAGAGCAAAAACAATTCTCTCCTAGCTTGAGCTGTTGTGAGTAATAGTGTTCATCACAAGAAAATATAGACAACCAACATTGATGGCAGCTTTTCAGTGAAGATTTGTTGTGTTTTGATCGAATAAACTACAAATGGAGGGGATCTTTACTTTCAAACAAATGTTTGGTTGAAGAATTGCCCCTAAAAAATCCAATGCTTCATTTGGCTAGCTATTTAGAATAACTCAACATAAAGAGTTTCTTATTTTCATCGCTGTTTAGTACTGGAGACTGAAGCAACTTGCAATTTTTGTGGTATAGCTATTCAGAACACTGACCATCTTTTCATTCATTGCAATTTTGTTTGGAATATTTGGATGAGAATTCTATCATGGTGGGGGAATTAGTGGATGCTTTAGTAGGTGTTTGGATGACATGTTATATCAATTGTCTATGTTAGTTACTGAAAACTTTTTAAAAAAAACTTGGAAGCTTTTATTTTTTTGCACAATCTAGAGTATATGGCTAGTCCGCAATAATATTGTTTTTCAAGAGGGTACTACAAATCTTGGTTCATATTTTAGCTTAATTCTTTACCATTTTATTTACTGGCTGAAGTCTTATAATTATCAATTCATATGTTCATGATCTAATCTTTTAATCAATGCAGATCACATTAAATTTTTAAATAAATCAATGTAGGACTTACTAATATTGTTTTTTATTTGTTTTGTCTGTTTTTCTTTTTCATATCTCAATGTAAGCTTTCTTGTTTTTTTTTTATATATATATATAACTACTGTCTAAATAGTCATGTTTTTAATAAAATTGATGATTACGGAGAACATTATAAGGGTTTGGTTGGCTTGTTCTTCTTGGAGTAGAGAACAATATTATTTAAAAAATAGAGAAAGCTTTATGTTAAAACATTGTGCAAGAATATGTTTCAGGGATGGATATTTTTATTGGAGACATGGAAACCATTTAGAGACATTGAGAATTCAATGAGCATGCCATATTTTCTTTCCTTTTCTTTTACCAAATAACCACGAAAAATGTGGCATGCTTATTGCTCGATGAAAGGAAAGATCGATTACGCGTAAGAGCTGGCCAGAAATCGTGTACAAAATCAAAATCATTTACTGTTTATACGTAGAATTAACAATGTTAACCATCAGTGTCTATTTTTTCTTTATGTACGTACTCCATCTCTTTAAGAAAAAAAAAACACGTTTATAATGTTTTCAATAGACTAAAATTAACATTTACAGAGTAAGAAAATCATAATTTTAAATTAAAAAAATAACACAAAATCTAAAATAAATTAAAAACCTAACATAAAAAATAACAAAATTAACTCAAATAACACCATCTGACCAACCTAATTTGAGAATGTTCTACAACTCGATTGATTACAACTATTCCTATAAAATTAAAAGTTATGAATTTTTTTCATCAGCCTCTTCATTTAGTGCTTAGACTTAATAGTTTAGAAACGAACGATGAGTCTGCAAAGCCTACAAATAACAAATCCATAACTCATTGCGCAGGTCTATAATACTTTATGCCTATCTAATGTGGTTATAGTTGCTTTTTAAAGTATTTTTTACTCAGAGATGTATCAAAATAATATTTTTTTTTATTTTTTAAAAATTATTTTAATATCAGCACATCAAAATGATCTGAAAACACTAAAAAAATATTAATTTAAAGCCAAGAAAAAAAATAAAATTTTTCAAATTTCGCTTTTAAAATACAAAAACAAACAGGTTCACGCGTGGTCTAAGTTAGCTTTCGGTCACCACTTTATTACCCCCTTTTCTATTAATTACTAATAATAAACCACTAATCTATCACACAAACTTGTTTAAAAGTAGAATAATGCTAAAGAAAAAGCGAAAACACACAATCTATGCATAGTGACTAGTGTTTCTTTAAATTCTCTTGGAAAATAAAAAGAAAAGAAAAGAGAGAGCAATGTACCTTAGACAACAGAAAATTAATAACCTAATGTTCAAGTCTTAACTACTTGAATTGGCCCATTTGAATATTTAGTGCTTCTGTAATTTGCTTGATTAATATTAAACGCAAGAGTTTACCTAAATAGAAAAGGAACATAATATTTTTTATAAATAAATGTTGCTTGAGTCCTTGTTTTACTTACGGAGGAAGAAAGACAAATTCAAAGTACACGATCGATAGGAAACCCATGCACCCATCACATCGTAGAAGCATATATTTTCAAAGTTTTTTTTTTTTGCTCGCATGTTTCGGAAAGGTATTCTTCTTACGAAATGACTGGGATTCAAGAAAGCAACGGTCAAGTTGGCCCTAAAACCATGCAGGAAAAGACCCGAAATCAGTCGGTGGAGACATAGACACGCTTGTGTATGAAAGTGTGCATAAATAGTCAGACATGAATTTGATAAAATATGCAGTGGCAAGTTTGTGTAAGAAATGGTTTATTGATTGATATTAATTTTTTTTTTGATCAACAAGTAAGAAATGGCTACAAAAAACGACAGGAGTATGTTATATATTTCATATATCAATGGTTATAAAATAATATAAATGAAGACCCATTTAAAAGTTTCAATTATTAGATTAAAATGATTTTTTAATATAGTATCAGAGTCTTGATAACTAAACAGTTACGAGTTTGAATTATAATATTCTTATTTATTTGATAAAAATTAAATATAAAATAGTGTGTATATATATAAGTTTAAAGTTCAAAGAATTTTTATTTAAAAAAATATGTTAAAAAATAATATAAATTAGATATTTTATTTTATTTAACAATTTAAATTATTAAATATTTAAATGGTAGTTTGATATTAATATCTTGGTTGACATTAATTGTGACTTCGATGGAGTCAGATGTTCTGTTGAAGCATGACCATCATAACGTTGTTTTTCAAGCTACCAAGCAGGTCCCAAGCAACTACAATTGAAAAGGACAGGAATGGAATAGCTAGGTTCCCCGTTTGAAAGTTACAACGACGACACATTTGAAGTCATGAGTCATGACAAGCATCAAAGTTGCCTGTGCATGCTTGCTTTGAGACATTTCATTTTTCAAAGGTCTTTGGCTGTAATTCTTTGTTCTTTATAATTTTAGTTTCTCTTGACTTGTGATTCAAAATCTGATCATCTAGGAACGAAGACTCACTATTATATCCAATGACAAGGACATTCTTTCCGTGTAGGTTCATCCTGTGTAGGTGACCAAGTTATTGACTCTACTTTTTTTCAACTTTGTACGTGTAGTCAAGTAAATGATATGGGCTAGCTGATCACCTTAAATTAGGGTGATCAGATTTCCCGTTGCTATCAAGATTCTTACCACCATACAGAGGAAAGGAGAATTCTTCCACCTCGAAGGCATAATGGTGCAAGACACATTTGTTAGGAGTGAAGGGATTTGCGATGTTATTGATCCCATTCAAGAGCAGAAAGCAACTGAGTTGTTTCAAGCTCAAACTCATTTGTATGGCCAAATGTTCAATTACTTAAATTCCATGTCACTAGTGTGTGCAGCTCAGCTGGGCATACCAGACATAATCCACAACCATGGCAGGCCCATCACTCTACCTGAATTGGTTTCAGCACTTCACATTCCACCAAACAAAAGTAGTTGCATATACCGGCTCATGCGCATGTTGGTGCACTCAGGCTTCTTTGCCACCACAAAAGCTGTTATTGGTCAAGGAGGAGGAGGAGAAGCCTATGTTCTGACACCACCTTCCCAGCTACTTGTCAAAGATAACACCAATTGCTTGTCACCGTTTATGTCATTGATTAATCCAGCATTTGTGACACCATGGCATTCCTTGGGAGATTGGTTTCGAGGGAGTGAGCCAACTGCATTTCAGCAGGCATATGGAATGGCGTTTTGGGAGTACAATAACCAAAATCCTGAACTCAATGGCCTTTTTAATGCAGCAATGGCCTGTGATTCTCAGATGATGAACTTGGTTATTAGAGACTGTAAGCCAATTTTTGAGGGGTTGGATTCAATGGTTGACGTAGGAGGAGGTACTGGATCACTTGCCAGGATCATATCCGAGACATTCCCTCATATGAATTGCACAGTACTTGAGATTCCACAAGTCATTGCCAACTTGGAAGGCACTGAGAACTTGAAATATGTTGGAGGAGATATGTTTCAGCATATCCCTTCTGCAGATGCCGTCTTACTTAAGGTATATGCTGCTCTCTGCACTCAAACACTACTCTTCCATCCATGAATTTGATTATTGGATCATGTTATATTATATTGCATAAACATTTAAATGTAGCCAACGTTCTTAGTCGGCTCTTCAATTTTTGGCAGTTAATTTTTCATGGTTGGAGTGATGAGGATTGCGTGAAGATACTGAAGAAATGCAAAGAAGCTATTTCAAGCAAAGAAAAGGGAGGAAAGGTGATTATCGTAGACGTGGTGATAAATGAGAAGAAAGATGAGCATGAATTAACCGAAACAAAGCTCCTTTTTGACATGCTGATGATGGTTGTGGCTGCTGGAAAAGAGAGAAGTGTCGAAGAATGGGAAAGGCTGTTCTTGGAGGCTGGTTTCAGTCACTACAAGATTACATCCTTATTTGGTCTCAGGTCCCTAATTGAAGTTTATCCTTAGGCCGAAGAAACTATGTATTGTAAACTATATAGCTAGTATGATTGCTGAATAAATTTATGTATCCTGCTTGAGAAGTTGTTGTGATGGCACAAGTCCAAGCACCAACCTTCTATGTTGATTTATTAAGCATTAATTCAAAGATTAATCGTATCACTCAAACTTGAGCTTGCAAGGCTTGTTCATGGTATTAAGAATTATGTATGACTCTGGCATTAAATTATAATGACCCACCTAAATCTTCAAGGGAAATGATTTTAACAATAACACTGTCCTGTTAATGAATAGCGGAGGAATTCAGTGTAAAAATATGTTATTGGAAAATATTTTTAAATTTTTTATTGAAGTAAAATATTTCATTGAAAAATTCATCTATGTTGTAGTCATATTTAAACTTAATTTATTTATTAGAAAATATTTTTAGTTTATAAAATTTTATATAATATTTTATAAATAATAATTCACTTATAATATCATAAAATTAATTCAACCATCATCTCTATCTCACCAACACATCTTCTTTTATTATTACCATGACCACCTCACAACCATATTCTCTTCCCTCATCACAGCCATATCACCGCACCTCATCCTCCTATACCACTATAATCACTCCGCAACCACCTCACCACCTCCATCACAGTAATCATTTTATCACTATTTTTTTTTCCAAGTAACACCACAATGATCACTTCACTATTTTCTTCATCAATATCGACATATCATAATTATCATTGTTGTTATGTCATTATTATTATTATTTTTATTATTATCACCATCACCGTAACTATTCTCGGTCGCACCATCATAATTTTTTTAAATAAAAAAACATAATAAAGAATATATTGTCGTTTATAGAAAAATATACTGGTATTTAGCAGTCTCGTATGTCACAAATATTAAGATGCTGTTATGTCAGAGGAAAAGGCCAGCATTGTGTCCGTTGCTTCTCTTTATTGTATTCTGACTAACCCCATGACAGAAACTCTTACCATTAAAAACACAGTTAGCTAAAGATTTTTGTCTTTAGTCCTGATCTGGTTATGGCTAAAGAGAACAAAATAGACCTATCCAATGGCCTTGAACTTATCATGAAAGTTCAAAGAGGGGATGCAACAATATTGAGTAGATGAACATTAGACTTAACGGGGTGGTGAAATGAGTGAAATTCAAGTTTCTTTTTAGATCTGCAACGAAACTGAGTGCAGGCCAGTTTCCTATTTGGAGATTACAAAGAATTATCCTCATAATACAAAACCTCATCGAGAATTTTGGGACTCAACTCAATGCTAGTCAACCTAGTGCAACTCTGAATATATTTTCCACCGAACATCTGTAATTTTGTCTCCTCGGTTACTTGGTCCAGGACTAATCCTTTGTTGCATCTCAGAAGATATCATCATCAATGCGAAATGGGACTCCACACCACACGCCCCACGCTACAAGTAACGTTTGCAGTCAAATCCTGCAGCTCTAAGAAATCAACAAGATCATGGAAACTCCCATATTTGAATAAAGAAACGTTCTCGACCAATTCTTCATGTATAACTAGTAACACGAAAGTTGGTGAAAAACATGGCTTGTTGAATGATTATTCCTTGTTTTTTATTCTTGCTTGCGTCTTGATAGAAGCCAAGTTATCAAATAAAACCTGTTTAATTGAAGCCTAAATTGTGGACTTTGCAAAACACGGTTTATACGGGAACTAAGAATATTGTGGTCTTGTTACGTCTATCACAAGTGATTCTTCCTGAGAAGATTTTATTAAACATCCTTTATATATTTAGAATGATAAAAATACTAGATCAAGGGAACAAGAAATTAACTTCATGATTTCAGTCTTTGATCTGGTCAGTCAAGAGCCATTTCTTAAGCTCAACCTACCCTTTGTTTTCTACTTTTTCCTTTTTCTACGCCTATTTTTTTAAACTACCTAGCAATATCCAACTGTCAAGTTAGTTTAGCGGTCTTAATTGTTCAAGTAGTAGTTTCTGACACAATGAAATTTCCTCGTTAGCCTATCATCCACGTGATGCACAGTGCAAGAGTACTCAAGACTGCATTATAAGAACCAACCGCGTCAGAATGTTTTGAGAGCAAATAAGGTAGAGACCTGCAAACAAAGATGGATGTAGATCAAGGGAATGGAGTCAGTGAGCTGTTTAAGGCTCAATGTCACCTTTATAAACATATCTACTACTTCATAGAATCAATGTCACTAAAATGTGCTGTTCAGCTTAGCATACCTGATGTGATCCAAAAAAATAACCAGCCCATTACCCTTCAACAGTTGGTTTCAGCCCTAAATTTTCCTGAATCAAAAGCAAATTTCCTGCAGCGCCTTATGCGCGTACTGGTGCATTCCGGTTTCTTTGATACAATCAAAATCCATGATAACCAAGAAGAAGTCGAAGAAGGTTATGTTCTCACATCTTCTTCTATGCTCCTGCTCAAAGATAGCCCCACCAGCCTGTCCCCAGTTGTTCTCACAATGCTAGATCCTGTGTTGATGAATCCATGGTTTTCTCTAGGCGAGTGGATCCAAGGGAAGGAGCGCACACCATTTGAAACTTACCATGGAATGAGCTTTGGGGAATATGGGAAGAGAAACTTCAAATTTATCAACAACTTGAATGAAGGAATGGCTAGTGATTCCAAATTGGTGAGTTTGGTTGTTAAAGAGCATAAGGAAATTTTCGAGTCAGTGGATTCATTGGTTGATGTAGGGGGTGGCACCGGAACTCTTGCTAGGAGCATAGCTGATGCATACCCCCATATGAAATGCACAGTCTTGGACCTCCCACAAGTTGTTGCCAACTTGCCAGAAAGTGAAAACTTGAAATTTGTTGGAGGTGACATGTTCAAGTCCATCCCTTCTGCAGATGCAATTATCATCAAGGTATAATAAATGCCAGTTTTTTCTATGTCATTATTTGGTTCTCATTAATTGAGAATATTGAAGCTTGAAAATATTCTGATAGTATAAAGTTTTTGAACGACAAGTGGGGAAATTAAAAACGTTCTCATCTGTTCAGTTTTCTTCATGAAATTGAACTCTTTGCAGTCTGTTTTGCTTAACTGGAGTGATGAGGACTGCATAAAGATATTGAAGCGATGCAGAGAAGCAATCCCATGCGAAGATGATGGAGGAAAGCTTGTGCTCGTAGAAATGGTGATTAACGACCAGAAAGATGAACAGGAACTGACCAAAACAAGGCTCTTTGTTGACATGGAAATGATGCTCTTATGCAACGGAAGGGGAAGAAATGAGATAGAATGGAAGAAACTCTTCCTGGAGGCTGGCTTTAGTCACTACAAAATCACAGCCACTTCTGGGTTAAATTCTATTATTGAGGTGTATCCTTGAGTAGTAGTATCGAACTCGGGATGTTATTTAATTTCTCCTTTTCTACATGAATGTGTTCTCGTTTGTGTAATTTTAGCTCTGAAATGCCATGATCTCTGTGGCCTAGGAACTTTATATCTCTGGGTTCCTACTTAATATTTACAGCACGATACAATAAGGCATCCAAGATAACTTTGATAAGGCTATGTGTTACTGTCTCATTCTCAATTATTGTCACATAAACCGGAAAGCAGTGGCTAAACAGCTTTTATTTTCTTATTTGGTAAATGTTTTGTCTCATCATCTTGTCTAGCTTAAGACAATGGGACCTTTTGACGTTGCGTGTCTACAGAAATACCTACTTCTTAATCAAATTACCGCAGTTTCCTTATCTTACAAGTCACAGAATTGGAAGAGGAATGAGAAAAAATTAACAAAATTCGTTGCTGCTTATGACTTACCAAAAATACGTGACTCCATTACAGCTAACTCACTTTCATCACTCACTCGTTAAATAATTAATTCTGAGAAAGTATAGTTTAACCGATCAACTTAATTCTAAATTTATTTTCTAGAAATCACCAGTTTGAGTTTCATAAATTTCAGGACCACTAGCTAGAAATTTACATGATCATTAATTTTAGAGTCCGTAGAATTAGTCAAGATACACAAGATGACCCAGACACCCACATTAAAAAAAAAAAAAACTAAAAATATTCTTATTAATGCCAAGATGAATTATTCCGCCAAATTCTGCATGACTGGAAAAACGAAGATTAATTAAAGATACTGAAGAAATGATGGAGAGAAACTATGTCTAGTAGAGATGAGGGAGGGAAGTTGACCACCATTAACTTA
>Ga0307510_10005940_pt1 | contig 14570 bp, 11 predicted proteins | sample 12_EM_MG_FD_207224 | JGI IMG/M metagenome (GOLD analysis project Ga0307510, IMG submission 207224) | Populus trichocarpa ectomycorrhiza microbial communities from riparian zone in the Pacific Northwest, United States - 12_EM | ecosystem: Host-associated > Plants > Roots > Unclassified | place...
AAACAGATGTTACTCACATCACCAGTTGAAGCAGATAAAAGCGATAGAAGTGTTACTGTAGCAGTTTGATATTCTGTCAGGATCTTGAATGCTGAATCATCTAGTTTGTCCTGAAAAAAATGGCATAAAAGCAGAAAGCATGCAATAAACAAAACTTCCCACAAAAAAATATCAAGTAATGCTAGGAAAGTTGCCAAGAAGTGATATGGTACATAATAATAATAATAATCAAGGTCATGGGTCCAAAACTGGAAAGTAAACGAATTCTTGGGTTTTGAAAGTCCAATTTAAACAGTCATAAAAAAACACAATACAAAAAAGGAAAAAAACAACTTTAAAGCCTGTTTTACATCACTACAATAGCATATGAATGGAAGAAATCCAATCTATTTGGGTGAGTTATTGAATAACCAGTGACTTAAATTTCAGGCAATTTGCATTCAAACCCTGACTTCCAAGTTTCCAACAAAGACAAATGGCAACACCAAAGAATCCAGGCCATAAACATGCAACTAAAAACAGATGCATCTACACTGCAAATGATATAACATGTAAAGAAACAACCTGCAAAACTTCTACATTGCAACATCCCTTTATACTCCAATTGTTGCAGGACAGTCAAGATGTTGCAGAAGGACCTACCCGGATACAAGACAGGTTGATAAAATAATAAAACTACATTTTCTTTCAGTGGTATATAAGATGTGAAAAAATTGTTTTCCAATACCACCATATAGCAGAAAAACATTTCAACACATTCAAAATAACGTTCCTCATCTCCCTTGTGGAGAGAGAGCACGGCAATTTATGTAGTCCTTGAAAATGAATAGAAGTATGTCAAATGGAAACTGATTTTCAGCATGGCATTACTTTTTAGAATATAGCAAAAGATTCTGATGGGGAACCAGCTATAAGCTTCAATATCTTGTTTTATTTTATTTTAGTTTTTTTTTAGTCAATTAGAATTCTTCGATCTTAATTACTTTTATTTAATTTCCTACAATAAACAGGATCCTACTAGGCTTTAGGTGCCGATTTAAGAACACCTTTTCCATGATTTATGAAGACTAAATGATAATTGAATTGAGAATTGCTATTTGTATTAGCTACTACCATTCTCTTCTCTATTTATCCGTATGCTATGGGACTTATCTCTTCTCTGCTTTATCTTACTGTCTTTCTTCTATTTAATCCCTCTCCTATAGGAATTCTGCTTCTCCTTTGTCATAATCATGTACATCACCACATTCACCTTTCATTGCCATTCAGATGTAAAAGGTACACACCACTTCTGGTTTTTTAAATCCATTTGTTTGTGCACATGGATAAACCAAAAGCAATTGATATCTTCACAACACAAGATTTTGAGGTGGTCCGGAATCTATCAACAAAACGAAAACATATGGCACTCATCCTTAAGTCAGTTTCCACCTAGACCAGCATCTTCTACCTCTCATCATTAAAAAATGTTGGCAAATATTTGAACACCTCATCCAAATAAGCCACATCTGGAGCTGGAGAGCGTAGCATAGCCTCCAAGCCCCGGTACAGAATTGCACCATACATAATGACACTCTAGTTCTATCACCACAACTGCGACCAAAGTAAAACTAAGAAGCTTCAAATGCATTGCAACACAAATGTACTTTGAAAAATGCATTTTTAATTAGTAAAATATTAGGAATGCCACATACCTTCAATCGAGAAACAGCTACAGAAATGGCCCTTCCAGGGGCCTGAAGAGCTTTATTGCGAACCTGCAGCAGAAAATTCATGTTCAAGAAGTGAAAAAGCTATAAAAGTTGCCATACTTGCATAGAATCCAGAGATAGAACCTGAATATAAAGCAGGGAAACAACTTTAGGCAGAAGAAGAACTGGATCAGTTTCAGCAGAAACTTGAGCTGTCAAATCCTGACAATAGCAATCAAAACAGACATCCAAATGAGTGCATATGTCATATTTCCATCCAAAGTTGCAAGTCACCCACTTGCAAAAGACCCAACTGCTAATAAGCAAAAATATAAATTACAGAGATTCATCACAATAGAACTAGTTAAAAAAAGCAATGGATCTAATATTGGATTTTATGTCACCTTTATAATCAACAAATAAAAATATCCATACTTGAACACTGTTAAAAAGCTGTCCAAAATAGCTTCCTCGATATTTTATAGGATGAGAAGATATGATACTTATAGTGAACTTCCCAAGTAAACACATTTGTGGATATGAGTAACTCTGATCTTTTTTTTTTCTTTTTTTTCCTATACAAAGCATGCATACCTTGCGGTATGAGTGCAGAAGAGTTCTTTCCAATTTCTTGTCAAGCTTTTTCAAGAGCAACCCACTGAAAAAAAACAGAATCCAAAATGTAAATGTCAGGTTCCGAGAAAAGAAGGCAGTTCACATGAAATTCTAAAACAAAATTATAATAATAGCACAAACAAAACTACCTCTCCTCTGCCACCTCTCTTAGTGAAGTCATGAAAGCTTCCACCCGCTGCTCAGTAGAATGATTGGGATTAAACATTGTAAAGTGCAAAAAGTAGATAAGATCAAATATCTCCTAGATTTTTTAAATTAAAGGCAGATGATGAGAGAGCTGGCTAGAGAAGTCTATTGGCAGTTGAATCCAATGATTTCAGCTGAAACATGCTCAGACTTGAATCAGGTCTACGGTGTAAAGAATTGATGAGTTAGCTACTAGTGTTTTGTCCACCCACCAACCCACCACAAGAGAGAGAAAGAAGCAGGAGCATTACAATATTTTTCTTGTTAATTATAGTTTTCTTTTTCAGTTATAAATCCCTATATTATTTGGATTCTCCAGTGTCATGCCATTAGCATTTGGCTTATTTGATTAGAGATTTATTTTCCTTACAAGGATAAGATTAGGATTAGGGATTTTGACTATTATAAATGGGCTTTGTAGAACTATTTTACAGGATGTCTTTTGTTTCTTATCAACCTAATCAGATTTTAACAGTTTCTCTCTCAATACTAAACCTTATCATCCCGTTCCAACTTAAATTTTATTCATGTTTTACCCATCCTTTTGCTGTAAATGCTGATTTTGAGGTTTTTTTCTTCCCAACCTACATCAGAGCAAGAGAGGACCAGAATATTGTTGCAAGCAGCAAAATATAGTTTTTCCTTTGCTCTCTCTAATCCCCCAACCCCCAGTCACATCAGCACCTCTCTGCTCTCTCCCCTCCACCCAACCAAAAAGGGAGCGAAGTGTTAAAGGACATGCTCTTCATTTAAATAACTCTTGAAAATGGAAAGAGCAACTTTTCACTAACAAGAACTGACCTTCCCTTCCAAAGCTTCAACTACTGCAAGAGCCTTTTTTGAAAGGGATCCTGGAAAGCTTTTTGCCTGCATGAGGAATGAGAGTACATAATAGAGGAGATCATTTAGCATATCCAAACTTCTGACCAGTTTCATAAAGCACAAAGCAAGGCAGCAAATGTTTCATACAAGAGCAGTTCTTTCTGCAGAACCAAGCGTGATAGATTCTGAATTTGGAGACTCTTCAACATTAATTCCGTTCTTCAATTTGTTGTGCATGTCCTACATTTACATCAAGTCCAAGCATCAGACCATCCTTCAAATTATATATCTTAATTTACTGAAACCACATCAGTGGTAAGCAAAACAGAGGAATGGGAGCTACCAAGTTATGAAAAAGCATATCTCCAATAGAAGCAGCCATTGTTCTTAACAAATGCCTGTGCAAGACAGCCTGCAAACCATAAACAAGGCTTGTCTTTATTCCATTTCATCATAAAATAGCAAGTTGTTTGGGTGGTTAATCTATCCAATAATAACTTCTTTATATCAATTAATATAGGAAGAAGTAGAACTTACAGAGGTTGATTGGTCATCCTCAAATAAATCTAGTGCCTTTTCATACAGTTGCATATTTAAGAAAGCCTGCAAAAAGGAAGTTATATCTCAAAGAGTTGCCAGAATTATAAGAACCAATCACAGCCTCCATTACCAAGAAAGCACATTGTACAAAACACTAAATCAGAGGAATGTCAAAATACTGGATGTAGATAATTAATTTGCAATCATAACGGTGCTAACCTCATCAAGCTTCTTTTGTAAATTATCAAGCAGGTGCTTCATTTTCCCAGCATTTTCTGAAAATAATGTCTTTCTTTTCTCCTTTAAGGAACTAATTAACATAGGTCTCATATAGTTAGCTAAAGGTCCAAGAATTGTCTGTGGATCTTCCAAACCTGCCAGATCAGCTAACTTCACCAGTTAGAATATGATATGAAATCAATGCCAAATCAGCTGAACAATAGCAACAAAAAGGAATCATTAGCAAAATGAACAGACCTTGCTCTTCAAAATCAGGAACCAGAGTCAGGATCTTTTGCATTATCCAATCATCAGAAGGAATGTTAAGATCATCCTCTTGCGTTCTAGCTAAATCTTTCTTAGCTCCCTTTTTTGTATCAGACAGGACCAAAGATGCCTCCTTGCCTTTCCTTTGGTTTTTCTTAGATTTCAAAGGAATAATTTCCTCATCATCTAGAAGGATTTCAGTTCTTGCTCCAGATGATTTCCCCTTCTTCTTCTTTTTCTCATTTACTTCACCAGACCGGCCAGAATCAGTTCTAATTTTAGCTTCCATGACCAAATGAAAGTCATCACTCAGTGTAACACCAGAGGACCCTGAGAGCCTAAAGACCTCCAGCTCTTTCTCCATCCGACCATAAACATCCTAGCAATAAAAATACATGGTTGCAGGAATCAGAATTCCACAGAGAGATCAAGCAGTTATAAACAACACATGCAAACCCTCAAATTGCAGGAGACAAGGTTGGAGGCATCGGAATCCCAATGAAAACAAAGAATAATATAAAAAAATGAATAAACTTGGTTCAACAATACACTGCACCCAAAATCAAAACAAATTATAGGAGCAAAACACGCATAGAATAGATCCACCAAGTGCACACGAAGCGGGAGAGGGAGATAGAGTAGGAGGGGTTTTGAGTGCTTTCCAGGAAAATGATCAAAATAAAAGACTTCCAAAAATGAAAAGTGATAGATCAAATACAGCATGAAGAAAACCTAGAAAGGATTTTCATTACACATCTCTGACTTTACATTTTTAAAACATCCTGACCCTTACATAGCCCCACCAGCTGAGAGAATTAGGTCAATCTAGCTTGATAAGCCAGTAATACTAACAGGGCCAACTGGACACTATTGTCAGCACTCCTGCTGCTTCATGTATCTAAACAATGTATTTATTTATTTGTCCATGTGAAAAATATATATAGCATATGTAACGGATGCAAGTGGACATGAACAACAATGAGAAACAATCTTTAAGTAGTTCAGAACAATTTCCTATTATCAATGGAAATAGTGAAACATAAGCAGTAAGCCCTTCTACCTTATTACATCAAATATTAATTTTAGAGTCAAACCTTGATAAAACCATTGCTAAATACATATGAATCCCCCAGGATCATTCCTTTATTACCCTGAAAAAAATCAGAAAGAAAATGAAAAAAAAATAATTCACTCGATGATAGAAATGAACAATTATTGCCATGGCAAAAATGTCACCTTGAGTGCTGACTGAACAGAATTACAATGCGACAAAATCTTAGAAGCATCTTGGGATCCAAAAGAAGTGGGTAATACAGAAAGAGAATCAATCCTGCAATCATCCATAAAATCAATGACGTCTTCACAATGTGCTCAAATAACCTGCATTCGCACATGTGCTAAGAGAAAATTCTGCTGTTCATATGAATACCCATTAGAAATATGCGACTGAATTTTAAGTCATGTTTTTGTGAATAAAATAACAAGAAATATCAATGATGATCATAACACATGCCATAGCTGCAGTGAAAACTGAAGCAGGTACATCAGAAGTAATAAGCAACCAATTGATAGGAGCACAACGTGATGAAAGGGAGCTGATACAATGATAGATGATTACAATAAACATGTTGGATTATTTTTAAGTCAGAGCAAATAGTATAAGAATAAAAAAACTAGAACAGTACTTTGTTTTCTCTTGATAGATGGAAAAATAAAGAATATGAAATTCAACTAGAAAAACATATATTCTCAAATTTCAACCCTCAAATATGACCTGTCTATGACTCATATTGCATTAGGAAATAGTGGTATAATTTTATTATCTTCCATTTCAATTAATATGTGTCAAAGAAAACCTGGACAATTCTGTCATATTGAACCAAACCACAAAAATGAAAACGGCATACAAATAAAGATATCGAGAAAACAATTTCAATCAACAATCTGAAGCAAACCATTTCATAGTTATATTAAATCAACAAAAAGGAAAAAAGAGGAAAGAGAAGGTAAATATTGCCTCACCAGCTACTACGGTCAATAGCATCCTCAACAGCAGCATCCAACATCTCAATCATGGAGGGATGAGCAAATGCAGTTACCAGAGGTATACCTTCAGCATATCTGGACTATATTGGATTTGACCAAAAATTTTGATAAGACAAACAAAGAAGAATTCTCAAGTATAAATAAGTTCTTCACATAAATTCTACAAACTTGAAAGATAACAAATCCAAATTTCAGACATAAATTCAACATAAGTACCTGCAAGAACTGAACAGGCTGGGAAATTCCAAGGTTTTGCAGAGTATCATAGCTGATAAAAGAATTCTGCAAGCGGGAAAATAACAAGTGATTAAGATGGAGATGATAGCTAAAAAATCAACATCCCTGATGCAATAGGATGGGAAAAAGATAATAAAAGACTGATCACCCAAGTCTTATAATTCAAAATACAGATTACATTCCAACCATAGAGACAGCAAACCATATGATCAAACAAGCTTTTGAGTAACATCATGTGTGAAACATGCAGAACATCAATATGGGTATCTAGAAATTACAAAATTAATATTGGGTAGGAGAATTAAGTTCCAAACCTGAGAAAAGAAAGAATCTACACACTCCCTTTGAGCAGTGGCAAACACCTGTAGCACAATTAAAATCAATGAGGGAAAAAGCATGCTATTTAATGTGATAAAGCAAGAAAATAAGTCTTGAAGCAGTACACATGTTCCTCACCACCCACAACTAAATTCACTATCTCATAGGTTTTTTTCCCTCAAACTATAAATATTTCCAGCCAAATTATCATGAAAACTGTATGCATCACAAGATTTACTGAAGAGAAAAAACTATCTTGGTTAAGTTAAAACTGTAGATAGTCCCCTTTAGATAGTCCTTAATTTTATTGAAATGCTTACATAAATACTTCAGGAAAAAAAAAAAACCTTCATTAGTTAAACAGACAATCAACTGCTCTAATTCTTCAAGAGCTGAAGCCTGAATCAAGAAAATAATTTTTGAAGCATTTCACGTTCCTTAGCACCCACAACCAAATTCGCTATCTAAAAAAGATTAATCTCTAGCACGTGTGATATAAAATTATAAACCAATACCAAGAAATCATAAACATACAGTTGGTGTCCAATGAACTCCTGCTCGAAGTGATCCAAGAATCTCCCCTTCCTTCGCCAGCCCATTAAATAAGGATTGGAAAAATGAACTTTCAGTAGCCACACCACCAGCTCCATCCATTGCTTGCAACAACTGCTGCAGGGTTCCCCACAAAAAAGACAAATTTGTAGGAACGGTAACACCCCTCGCAGCACCACGAACCATGGCGCTAACACGAGTAACATAAGCTGGTGTATACAATTGTCCACCTTCAAGCCTACCTTTCACCTAAATGCCAATAAAATCTCAGCCAAAACTTTCAACTTCTTTTCCCTCCGACAACCATATCACATTCAAGAAAGAAACAAGAAAGATACCAGAGTTCCGAGGCGAGCTTCCAACATGGAAGCCACAAGTTCAGAGCCAACATTCAAGTTAGCTGCGATTTCCGCCAAAGAAATTTGACTGCATTCTTGAAGCCTCTCATTGATTTCTTCAGCAACATTGTCCCAATAAGACTGCGAAATAATTTCTCCTTGAATCAACATCAGCCCACTCGGGTCATCCGAAACGACGCGTTGAGCTTGGTTCTCGACGTGATATAAATCAACGCCAGTAATATCCGCAAGATCTATCAAGGAAACACGCCCTAATTTCTTGATCTCCAACACCATTTCATGCCTCAATTGCTCCTGAGAAAAATAAAAGGAAAAATTAAGCAAAGAAAACAAGAAAAATAAATTAAAAGTGTAAAAATCGACTACGACGATGATAATACATACAGGAGTGATGTATTCTTTGCCGGAGACAGTGTGGAGAAGGTTGAAATCGATGATGTGAAGCTCGTGGAGTTTTTGGACTAATTCGACGACGTTTCTTTCAGATAATCGGATGCTCGATTTTGCTTGCTGCGCGGACTCAAATTGTCTCGCCAATTCTAACAATTCTGCGTCCATTTTGATTGAATTGAATGGAGGAAAATCGATCGATCGAGAGAGTTTTGGTTTTCTGTTCTATTCAATTCCCTGTTTGTTTATTGCAGTCTGAGTTTGAAAAAAAAATAAAATAATAATGCTTTTTATTTTTAATATCATTTTAAAATTATAAAAACAATTACTAATAAAATATTAATTTAATATTTTTTAAATATAAATATAAATTTTTTTTAAAATCTAAAAACAGTAAAGCTCTCCTAAACAGACTGGTACGGTACAATAGTCATGGGCCTTCAATTAGGGCCTTCAACTATGTGCATTGTTAGCCTTGTTCTCCAACTATGAGTGGAAATAAAGTTTTTTTTTTTTTCATTTTGTTATTTTATACATGATTTATTTATTAAATAATGTTTAAAGAGTGGTGTTTGTTTCCTTTCATCATATGAGATTTATTAATAATTTTTGGTTTTGAATTTTCTAAAGGAAAGGAGGATGAAGTATGTTTGAATTTAGGGTGTAAAATACTTTTAAAAATAATTTTTTATTTTAAAAATATATTAAAAAGATTTATTTTTTATATCAACATGTTAAAATTATTAAAAAGTTTTGATTTAATATTTTTTTAAGTTAAAAATATTTTAAAAAACACTAAAAAATAAAAACAAATATATATAAAAAAGAAAGTGATAATAAGGTGTCTATGCACTACCTCCCTAGAACATCAGTGATTGAACTGCCAACTTCGGCAATTTGTACTATTTCTGTAGATCTTTTTGACAACTGCTGATTTTTCCATACATAAACAGATTCAAAATTTGAAGAACGACGCTGCTTCGGCTGACAAGTAAACATAGTCAGATAACCAACTCAGGAAGCATGGCAGATTGGTGGTGGGAAATGTTCTGGTTTTGCAGCATAACATGTTACAGCTTCTTCATAGCAGTCATGATGGAGGACATTCTAGAATTCATGCTACCTATTCATTTTACTTGTTCATTTTATCCATCCATTGCCAGCACTTGCTAGCATTTGTTTGTTGAAAAACGTACAAATGCAAATGCAAATCAAATCTAAAATGGCAAACAAAAATCCAGAGGGTAGCTCAACTGATCAAATCTTGGATTTGTTTCCTAATAGTCACGAGTTCGAGTCCTTTTAAGATCACTAGAAGCTTACATAGTCGTTAACTTCAAGGCCCGTGGAATTAATCGAGGTACATACAACCTGACCGACCATCTACGTTAAAAGGGAAACAGGCATCAGAATGCAAATGTTTCATCTTTCAGATTCCATACCTCTGGATGGCCTCCAGGGAAAACAAAATGTCCAGGAAATTCCCCTACATTATAACTTCTTTGCAACACTTCTATTTTCTGGTCAGATGTCTCTACAATTGCACTATTACCCAATGGACTTGAGGTGTGTTGACACTGTTTTGGGTCGTCTGCAAAAAATCAAAGCTGCAAAAACTTTTTTAAAAAAATGATATCCTGAGCTAAAAAAATTATTACAATTCTACGAGATACCCAGGTTGATCTTTCATCTGTGACAAATCCAGACAAGATAACTTTTTTAATAAAAAAATCTAGGTGGTATCTCTAATGTAGTCTCGATAAAATTCATCACTGATCATTTATTGCTTGATTTCATTCAACCTTAAATATACAAGTTTTCGAACAGAAGACATATGCATCATTTCTCTTAATAAAAACCCTCCAACTACAGACAGACCACCACACAAGTGGGCATTAAATACCAAGAAAAAGCAAAACACAAATTTATGAGCTCATAGGCATCACTGAGATGCTAGCAAGCAATAAAATAAGGTGTCAAACAATCAAAAGCAAGCATGGACAAATCCTCTTTCCGTGATTGAGATTTCATATGAATGAAGAGATATCTTCTGATGGAAGGAGGAACTTATCCCAAAGAGGATTTAAATTTGTCCCCATAAAAATCCTGGATAGCAGGCAGATAGCATTGATTCTTCATTATGGGGGAGGAAAAATAAAAGGCATAAATATATCAGTAAATGCTCACACCAAGAGCAAAAGTCCACTCATTAATAAGAAAATTTAGAAGCAGCTTCAGACCAATCATCAGAAAAATGAAAAACCCAGTAAATGAAAGGCTGGTTGAAAAAATAATTTTGACACTGGCATCCAGCCTGAAAATTATATCTGTCCACCTTAACCTATGACAACCCACTGCAATGAAAACTAAAGAAGTTGACACAGAACTCATGTCCAGTCAATATGAAAGGGAGGGATGTTTAGTAAATTTGCAATGTCTCGCCTCCAGCAAGAGTTGTAGCATCGAAGGATAATATGTGCATGAGATCATTGACCAAGTATCATGAGTGTGCGACTGAACATGATGCCCAAGTGTCATCTGGTTGAGATTAACAGTATAATGTGCGAGTTGATTTACAGTTATCAGTTTGCTCTAGAAAAGTAATAGAAAGTATTTATGAACTGAGGTTGTAAGCCATTCCCATACACAAGAGAGGGAGGGAGGAATGAAGATCTTGTTGTGATCCTGCTCTGTTGGACAGAGTGTACCCTCCATACTGGGAAGTTATTAACAAGAACAGCAATTCATAAGAAAGATAATAAAATGCATTAAAATTTCTAAAATATGTTATACAAATGCAGGGCATCAATTCTTTGTCTGCTGCATATAGCAACTATTATGTCTTGCATCAAACGCTGTAATGGAATCCTAGTTTTATTTGTAATATCAGTCCAATTATTAAATTCCCATTCTCATCAATATTATGGTTCCTCTTGCATTTTACAACACGAGACATTACATTACAATCCATTTTGAAACTCGATAGAAACTCAAGAATACTGCCAAATGCGCTCGATATCAACTCGACAGCATTGGCAAAAGAAATCGTTGTGTAATATAAAGCATCAAAATGCAAGCAAATAGCAGCATTCTAAAGATCCTTTTGGTTTGGCAGTAACAGCGAAGGTTTAATAAAATGATGAATAGCACAAAAAATCACAAAGTCCCCATCAATGGTTCACAGGCTTGTATCCCATATCTTAGTTTGTTTTAGCGGTACTTTAAATTAAATTTTTTTAGTATTTTAAATCATTTGAACTCTTGATATTAAAAATAAATTTTAAAAAATAAAAAGTATTATTTTAATATATATTTAAAAAAAAACATTTTAAAAAACAATAACCAAGAAATTTTTCCCATTATACGAAGATGCGTTCTTCTGTACCCTTTGATCCCATATCTTTAAACCCCGGCAAAGATAACAGTCAGATAAAGAATTCTATGGATTCCGCATGGCATTTATTACAATACAGATGTAATTAAATCAGAAAACTAACTTACCTCAGAAATGGAGTTTTCTAATTCGGTGTCAGGATGGGGGATTCTATCGTAAGATGGATCAAAAACCACAGATACCTTAATCCAACAAATTAACAACTTAAACCACAGCTATAAATTTTACAATAACGCAGCTTAAAATGGTAGAAACAAAGAACAGGGAGGACCTGAGAAGGCGAGAGGGCAGATGGGCAGATGGGCATGGGAGCACAAGTTTGTTTGGAGTCTGTTTTAACCATTTACATGCCCCACGCACTCCAACTGTTTGATGAAGGTGTCCAATCTAATCTAAAATATTTGTTCTACCAGAAATCCCATGGGCAGGATGAAGGAGAAGATTCTACTAAACAGTGCGTTTTATTTTCTTAATTAACAAATACATTCAAACACGTTTCTTGCATACATAATTATCAATTACCATGGTTGTATAAACTTCGAAAACTCTTATGTTAATCAAGAATTGGCTAGCAGTCAAGGGACAAATGTGTACTTTTCTCCCAATTTTGTTTTTCAATAAAATCTCAGATAAATCAATCATTCACAGTGTATCACAAAAAAAAAAAAAAAATCTTATGATCTTTTTGGAACTCAACCCTCGAATTGTAATGTACAGAACATACCTTAAATTCTTCAAAGACTAACCCATCTTTTATAATCGTATTTGATTTCATTCAGGTGTTTGTCACTTGATTTTTATATTTTGGTTCAGCCTATTTTTTAAATTATTTTTTATTTAAAAATATATCAAATTAATTTTTTTATGTGTTTTTTATGATTTTAATGTAATAATATTAAAAATTAAAAATTTATTTTAATATATTTTTCAATTAAATTTTTTTTTTGTAAGAACATTCTATACCCGCTTTACAAAATACATAATTACATAGTGTTTGGGAATGCGGTGCAAACCGCGTTCTCTCAAAATTTAATTTTTTTTTCATAAAATGAGTTTTTTTTATATTTTCGGATCGTTTTGATGTGCTGATATCAAAAATAATTTTTAAAAAATAAAAAACTTTATTTTAATATATTTCTAATTAAAAAACATATTAAACCATCACCATTACCATAATCTCAAACACACTATCTTCTAGTATATTATGTTCTTTTCTTCTTCTAGTACTAGGAATCCACATTTCTTTTTTCTGATTAAGGATTTTATTGGTGTCTTTTTTCATTACAAGGAAACTTGTCAATGTCATTTTTTAAACTCTATTTATTTTTGTGATTTAAAAGTGTTTTAAAAAATAATTGAAATTTCTTTTATTTTTTTTACTTTAAATTAATAATTTTTTAGTATTTTTAGATTATTTTGATGTGTTAATATTAAAAATAATTTTTTTTTTTTTAAAAAAAAAACATTATTTTGATTCATTTTTAAATGAAAAGCAACCACAACAACATTTCCAAACGGATTTAATCTGCCCATATACCTCAATTAATATGGATTTTCAAACATAGTTAGTTAGTTACTGTCAGATAGTCTTCCTGACATAATAGTTTTTCCGGGCTGCAAATGTTGTCAACAATTCTTTAAGAATCCAACTATTTATAAATATTTGGGAACGCTTCTGAAGATTGGATACGATGTGACCGTATGTTTTGTTATTTAGAAATGTGGATTCCTTGTAATAGAAGAAGAAAAGAAAAGAAGTGGGTTCGTTACTTGCAAAAGCAAAATCCACGTAATAAATTGGACACTTAAACATAATATGCTAGAAGATTTAATTATGTGTTTTGTAACGCGGGTATAGAATGTTTTTACCCAAAAAAAATTAATTGAAAAATAAAAATTGTATAAGGGGTGAAAATTGTATTTAAAAAAAAATAAAAAATAAAAAACAAAAAAAACATTAAACAAAAAGGAAAAACAAATAATAGTTCGGATGCTTACACCTGCGACCCAACTTATAGACTTAATTAGATTCAATGATTTTTTTATCAAGTTTTTTAACACAAATATAAAATAGCAAAAAAGAAATATTAAAAGGAGCCCTAACATGTGAACCTGGTGGCCCAAGGTGTCTAAACATTAAAAGAAATAGCCTAGGCATATGGGCCTTCCAGTGTGCCCGATCCTATCTTTACTCTTTTTTTTTCTCTTGAAAGGGTGTTGATCTGTCGTCCACCCCAATTCCTTTTAAGAAAAAAACAATAGATGTTGTGCTGTTTATGACAACAGAAAATACATTATCTATTTTCTGTAAAATTTAATGACTAGAGATCTCTGAAAAAACAGAGCATCGAGTTTGTTTTTGCTAAAATACCTAGAAGACACTTTACACACCTTGAAAAATCTATTAATGGTCTAACCCCTCCTAAAAAAAACAGCTAAAAAACCCGAAACCAACTTAAAATAAAAATATTCTTGTGATCATATATATATATATATATCCCATCGGGCAAAGAAAAGTAAAAAAGCACCTAAGTGAAACTTCATTCATGAAATAGAACCCATTGACAATGATATTGACCTTTGTTATGGTCGTAATCATCATCAATGGTGATTTTATCTCTTCACACTGGAATCCGACAAGCCTCTATCTCACCTCTTATAAAAAAAAGAATTGAAAAATAAAATTGATACTGAAATTAAATTTATGACAACTAAAGGGACCAATCACCTAACAGTTAAAAAAGATAGGAGACTAAAATGAATTTTGTAAATGAAATTTGAAGTCGTCACCTATTTTACTTGTCCTTTTCACTCTGGTCTCCTTCTTTTAATCTAACCTTTTCTTAAAAGAAAATAAGCAACTTGGTGCTAATTTGAATTTAAAAATGTTTAATTGTGCAAAAAAAAGTTCGA
>Ga0307510_10005941_pt1 | contig 14568 bp, 14 predicted proteins | sample 12_EM_MG_FD_207224 | JGI IMG/M metagenome (GOLD analysis project Ga0307510, IMG submission 207224) | Populus trichocarpa ectomycorrhiza microbial communities from riparian zone in the Pacific Northwest, United States - 12_EM | ecosystem: Host-associated > Plants > Roots > Unclassified | place...
GGCGCCCTCCCCCCCCCCCCCGGGCGGGGGGGGGGGGGCGCCCGCGGGGGGCGGGGCCCGGGCCCCCCCCACGGGACTATCTACGCGCATCACACGCGGAGAGAGCCCCTCACCCCGACCCTCTCCCCGCAAGAGCGGGGCGAGGGAGCAGAAAACCAAACACCTTTACGCCCGAGGGCGCACAGCGCTGTCGGGCGTTGGCCTCTGGCCTCAGGGACCAGTCGGCGGGTCGAAAAGAAAGCCTTTCCGAGAAAGTGGCGGGGTTAAACGCCGCTCCCGCCCAAAAGTCAAGGAAAGTTAGGGCGCCGGGCCGCCTTTGCCAAGGCAAGGCCTTGAAAATACGTCCCTTTCCGGCCGCTTGTTCCTTTTCCGGCGGCCCCGCCCATATAGCGGTGATGTCTTACCGCCCCCGCCGCCCCTAAAAGTCCGCCCGTGCCGATCACCCGCCGCCGTCTGTTCGGACTGCTTGCCGGGGCCGGCGCGCTGGTCGGCGTGCCCGCCCTCTGGATGTCCCGCATGAAAACCTATGACGGCCCGGTCTCCGACCATTTCGACGGCCTGACCTTCTTCGATCCCGACGGGGCGCCGCCACGATCGCTCGGCGAGGTGCTGCGTTGGCAATTAGGTGGCCGGGGGCAGCGCGCGGACTGGCCCGACTGGGTGCCGAACCCCCATGCCGACACGCCGCCGGAGCGAGTCGAGGGCGACAAGGTGCGGCTCTCCTTCGTCGGCCATGCCAGCTGGCTGATCCAGGCCGGCGGCCTCAACATCCTCGTCGATCCCGTCTGGTCCTCGCGGGTCTCGCCGGTCAGTTTTGCCGGACCGAAGCGGCACAACGATCCCGGCATCGCCTTCGAGAAGCTGCCGAAGATCGACGTCGTGCTGGTCTCGCACGGGCATTACGATCATCTGGACATTGCGACGCTGTCGCGGCTCGCCAAGAATTTTGCGCCGCGCGTGGTGACCCCGCTCGGCAATGACGTGACGATGCGCGGCGCCGATTCCACCATCAAGGCCGAGGCCTTCGACTGGCACGACCGCGTCGAGCTCGGCGGCGGCATCGCCGTGACGCTGGTGCCGACGCGGCACTGGACCGCACGGGGCATGTTCGACCGCAACAAGGCGCTGTGGGCGAGTTTCGTGCTGGAGACGCCTGCGGGGAAAATCTACGTGGTCTGCGATTCCGGTTATGGCGACGGCGCACATTTTCGCCGCGTTGCCGAGAAGCACGGGCCGCTGCGCCTGGCGATCCTCCCGATCGGCGCCTACGAGCCGCGTTGGTTCATGCGCGACCAGCACATGAATCCGGAAGATGCGGTGAAGGCGCTGGGCGATTGCGGCGCGCAAGCCGCGCTCGGGCATCACCACGGGACGTTTCAGCTGACGGATGAAGCGATCGATGCGCCGGCCAAGGCGCTGGTCGAAGCGCTCGATGCCGCGAAGATCCCGCAGGAGCGGTTCGTCGCGATGAAGCCCGGACAGGTGGTGGAGGTTTAGCTCCGCTGTTGCCGCACATACAGCTCGTCGTCCCGGGGCGCGACGAAGTCGCGAGCCCGGGACCCATAGCCACAGGGAGATGTTTGGCGAAGACTCGGAGTTGCCTGCGGTGAATCACAACCACTCCCTGTGGTTATGGGTCCCCGCGTTCGCGGGGACGACACCGTTGGTTTTGCGACGATGTGCCTCTTACAGGCGAGTTACTGCCCAGCCTTGATCGCCCAGCTCACATTCACCGTCACCGACAGCGTCTCCTCGCCGGGCGCAACGGCGGCGCCGCCTGCGGCCATCGGAGCAGCGGCCATGCGGCCCTTGAACAGCGGCACCGGAGCACTGCCTTCGGAGACGCTGAGCGGCGTGCCCAGCGTGACGCCAGTGGCTTTGGCGTAGATCTCGGCCTTACGCCGTGCATCGGCTACCGCCTGCACTCGCGCATCGTCGAGCAGCTTCGAGGCCTGCGTCACCTCGAAGGAGATGTTGCCGATGTCGTTGGCGCCGGCGCCGACCAGCGTGTCGATGATGCCGGCCACCTTGGTCACGTCGCGAATCTTCACGGTGACGCGGTTGGAAGCGCGGAAGCCGACCACGGGCGTGGCGCCGGTGGATTTGTTCTGGCCGTATTGCGGCTGCAGCGACAGGCGCGAGGTCTGGTAATCCTTCTCGGCGATCCCGGCACTCTTCAGCGCCGCCAGCACCTTGCCCATCGCGGCGTTGTTGGCGTCGGAGGCTTCCTTCGCCGTCCTGGCGTCATTGGCGACGCCGGCATCGATCTGCGCGAGGTCAGGCGCCGCGGAAACGGTGGCTTCGCCGCTCACCGAGATCGCGGAGGGAAAATCGTCCGCGCGTGCGGGCGTTGCCAGCAGCGTGGCGGCGCAAGCGGCGGCAAGGAAACTAACAAGGGACGTAAAGAGTACGGCAGGCTTCTTCATCATTCTCACTTCAGTGGCACGAAAACATTGATCACGAGCTTGTCCTCTGCCGTCTTCAGAGGATCGGTGAGGTACTCCTCGATAAACGTGTCCTTGGCTTCCAGTCTCTTGTCGTCGAGGTGATTGGTGATCGCCTCATAGGTGTTGTCCATGTTGTCGTAGGAGCCGCGATGGACGAATTTCAGCGCCTTGCCCTCCGGCGATTTGCCGATGCTCATGTCCTTGGGCAGGTTTTTCGGGTCCTGCTCGACCGGGATCTCGGCGAGGAAGGTGAAGCCGGTGTCGTCCGTCGAGGTGTAGACGATCATCGAATTTCCGGCGTGCTTGATGCCCTGCTTGTCCAGCAGCGTGTTCAGCGCCTTGAAGGCGTCGACCAGCGTGTCGAAGGCCGAGTCCCAATTGGCGGTGCCCTTGACCATCACGACCTTCTTCGGCTCGAGCGTGGTCTCGAGGCCAAAGGGATCGGCGGTCTGCACCGGGGCCGGGGTGGCGGCAACAGCCGGTGGTGGGGCCGCCGGGCTGGGTGAGGCGCTGGCTGCGGGCGATGGCGATGCTGCAGGAGCCGGTGAGGCGCTCGCCGCAGGCGCGGGTGTTGCTGCGGGGGCGGGCGAGGCGCTTGCAGCCGGAGCGGGCGAAGCCGACGGGGCCGGCGAGGGGCTGGCCGAGGCAGCGGGCGCCGGGCTCGGGGTCTGCGCCAGAGCGTCGGACAGGCCAAGCGACAAGGCCGCTGCCGGGATCAGCGCGGCCAGAACAAGACGACGGAAAGTATTCATTTTATTCTCCCCAGACCTTGCCCAACAAGGCCTTGACCCGACCGCGCATCCCGGTTCGCGCGAACCGCGCCGTTCTAACACGCGAGCGCCGAATTCGTCCCATGACAGATGCGTCATGGCAGGCCTCGGCGGATCCCGGCAACCGGCACCAAATCACTGGCCAAGCGGCCGAGGATCGCCATATAAGGCAGGCGAAATTCAGGAATTTTCATGAGCGCGCTGGCTAACCACGCATTTGCCAAGATGAACGGCATCGGCAACGAGATCGTCGTTGTCGACATGCGCGATTCCGCCGCGCCGGTCACGCCGGACGACGCCCGTGCGGTGGCGTCCGCGCAAGGCGGCGTGCCCTACGACCAGCTGATGGTGCTTCAGAAGCCGCGGCTCGACGGCACCGAAGCCTTCATCCGCATCTACAACAATGACGGCTCGGAAGCCGGCGCCTGCGGCAACGGCATGCGCTGCGTGGTCCGCCGCATCTTCGAAAAGACCGGACAGGCCACGGCGACCTTCGAGACCGCCGCGGGCCTGCTCAATGCCTGGCAGGGTCCGGCGCCGGACCTCTACACCGTCGACATGGGCGCGCCAAAATTCGGCTGGCAGGACATTCCGCTCGCGGAAGAGTTTCGCGATACCCGCTACATCGAATTGCAGATCGGGCCGATCGACAATCCGATCCTGCATTCGCCGTCAGCGGTGAGCATGGGCAATCCGCATGCGATCTTCTGGGTCGACGACGTCAACGCCTACGATCTCGGCCGCTTCGGTCCGCTCTTGGAAAATCATCCGATCTTCCCCGAGCGCGCCAACATCACGCTCGCCCATATCGTCGATCGCGAGCACATCACGATACGCACCTGGGAGCGCGGTGCGGGCCTGACCAGGGCGTGCGGTTCGGCGGCCTGCGCCACCGCCGTCGCGGCAGCGCGCCTGAAGCGGGCCGAGCGCACTGTCGAGATCACGCTGCCCGGCGGCAAGCTCGGCATCGAATGGCGCGAGCGCGGCGATCACGTGCTGATGACGGGCACCGCGACCTTCGAATATGAGGGCTCCTTCGATCCGGCGCTGTTCGCGCCGGTCGGGTAATGACCGTCGACATCGTCACCTTCGGCTGCCGCCTCAACGCCTTCGAGGCCGAGGTGATCCGCCGCGAGGCCGAAGGCGCAGGGCTCTCCGACACCATCGTCATCAACAGCTGCGCCGTCACCAACGAGGCGGTGGCACAGGCGCGCCAGTCGATCCGCAAGCTGAAGCGCGAGCGGCCCGGTGCGCGCATCGTCGTCACCGGCTGCGCCGCGCAGACGCAAAGCGGCATGTTCGCCGAGATGGCCGAGGTCGATCGCGTCGTCGGCAATGACGACAAGATGCGCAGCCAAGCGTGGCAGGAGACGCGCAGCGCTTTCGACCTTGGCGCCAGCGAAAAAATCGCCGTCAGCGACATCATGGCGGTCAAGGAGATGGCGCCGCATCTCATCAACGGTTTTGCCAGCGGCCTGCCGCGCGTGTTCGTGCAGGTGCAGAACGGCTGCGATCATCGTTGCACCTTCTGCATCATCCCCTATGGCCGCGGCAATTCACGCTCGGTGCCGATGGGCGCGGTGGTCGATCAGGTGCGGGCATTGGCCGAGCGCGGCCATGCCGAGATCGTGCTGACCGGCGTCGATCTCACCAGCTATGGCGCCGACCTGCCCGGCGCGCCGAAACTCGGCATGCTGACGAAGCAGATTTTGCGGCATGTGCCGGAGCTGAAACGCCTGCGCATCTCCTCGATCGATTCGATCGAGGCCGACAACGATCTGCTCGACGCCATCGCCGACGATGCGCGGCTGATGCCGCATCTGCATCTGTCGCTGCAGTCGGGCGACGACATGATCTTGAAGCGCATGAAGCGGCGGCATTCGCGGAATGATGCGATCGCGTTCTGCAATGAGGTGCGCCGCCTGCGGCCGGACATCGCGCTCGGCGCCGACATCATCGCGGGCTTCCCGACCGAGACGGAAGAGATGTTTTCGCGCTCGTTGGATCTGGTCGAGGCGTGTGGCCTGACCTTCCTGCACGTGTTTCCTTACTCGGCGCGCCCCGGCACGCCCGCTGCGCGGATGCCGCAGGTCGCGGGGCCGGCGATCAAGGAGCGCGCGAAGCGGCTGCGGGCCGCAGGCGAAACGGCATTGCGTCAGCGGCTGCAAGCCGAGATCGGCGCGACGCGCGATGTGCTGATCGAGAGCGAGAGCCAGGGACGCACGGAGCACTATCTGCCGGTCGCGATTGCGGGCGAACGCGTGGGCAGTGTTGTGCCGCTCAGGATCGGCGGCAGTGATGGCGAGCGTCTCACCACATAGTCAGTGTCGTCGCCCGGCTTGACCGCGCGACCCAGTACGCCGCGGCTTCTCCGTATCCCACCAACGTCTCTGGAATACTGGATCCCCCGCTTGCGCGGGGGATGACACCGTTAGTTTGGTGAATGGCGCGACTTACGACGCCCGCACCTGCCAGAACCGCAGCGTCCGTCGCGCGTTCTCCGGTGTCATGCGGGCAAAATTTCCCTGTGCCCGCGCGATGTCCGCCGGCTTCATCGCGCCGGTCGCAAAACGGCTTTCGAGCACGGCGGCGGTGGTTTCCCAGCTCAGCTGCGCCGCCTTGCACGGCACCAGCAGTCCGTCTTCGCGCAGGCTTTGCATCAGCGGACGAATCACCTCGACGGTCGATCCCGACAATGCCGCCAGCGCCGCCACGGTCTCCTCGTAGCGCCGCTGCATGGCGAAACCGAGCAGCGTCGCCTCATGGAGCTGGCCGGATGCCTTGAGATTTGCAATCGCCCGCTTGGCGCCCTCGAAATCGCGCACACCCGACATCTCGCGCTCGACGCCGACGGTGACGGCGGCGATCGCGCTCTGGATTTCATCGAACAGATCGGGCGGCGCGCGCGACAGCAATCTGGTGCGAACCGTGTCCGTCGCCGAGCGCAGCAGCTGGCGGCGCATATCCGACGGCAGATCGACGCGGACGCCGACGCTGACGGCGAGCTCCGGATCACTCTCGGCCTGCCCGACGATGACGGCAAAGCCATTTCCGGAAACGCGCGCGCCGGGATTGGCGGCGAGGCGCCGGCTCACGCTTGGATAGCGGCGTGCCAGCAGCGCGTCGGTGACGATCTCCTTCAGCCACCAGCGGCCGGCGACCGCGAGCAGATGCGGCTCGCCCTTGGATGATGCGATCTTCATCAGCTCGTCATCGTCGAGGCGCGCGGATTCTTGCAGCACAGGACCGGCGATGCGGATCTCGTCATTGTTGGCGAGGCGACGGATGACGGACGGCGGCGCCTGTGCGATCGGCGCGAGCTGCGCGCTGATTTCGGCCAGCGCGACGCGCGCTGCCACATCGGCGATGGCGCGCAGCTCGATGGTGCCGATCAGGCGTTCGAGCACGTCGTCGAACAGCGCGATCTGTTCGTCGTCAAAGCTGCCGGCGGAGGATAGGAACAGGTCGGTGACGCGCCGGGCGGTTTCCAGGCCCTTTTCCGCCGAGCCGAGCCGAATCGCGGATTCGACTTCGTCGATGATCGATAACTCGGCCGTGGACATGACGCGTAGCTCGTCCTGAGCGGATTGACGGAAGCTTGTTCTAAGCAACCGTTATCATTAGAGACGAGCACTGAACGTTTCGTAAACCACGCGCCCGGGGCGGGCACTATTCCCCATTCCACCCGCAGGCGCGGAGCTTCTCCTGCATGTGCGGCGGGGCCGGCGCCACGACGCGGACCGGCTCCTTATTCCGGGAGATCGGCACCACGATCTCGCGGGAATGCAGGTGCAGCTTCGGCTCACCGAAACGCGGGCCGTTGCCGTAAATGTTATCGCCGAAGATCGGCCATCCCGTCGCCGACGAATGCACCCGCAATTGATGGGTCCGGCCGGTGACCGGTTCCATGGAGAGCCAGGTCAGGCCGTCGCCCCGGCCCATCACTTTCCAGTTGGTGATCGCCTTCTGACCCTCGGGATCGGGCTTCTGCCACCAGCCGCGTTCGGCATTGAGCCGGCCGAGCGGCATATCGATAGTGCCTTCTTCCTCGGCGGGGCCGCCCTCGACCACGGTCCAGTAGGTCTTGCCGATCTTGCCATGCTTGAACAAGAGGCCGAGCGAGGCAGTCGCCTTGCGATGGCGGCCGAGGACGAGGCAACCGGAGGTATCCTTGTCCAGCCGGTGGGCCAGCACCGGCGGCCGGGGCAGGCCGAAACACAGCGCGCTGAAGGAGTCCTCGAGATTGGCGCCGCCCTTGGGGCCGCGGTGCACCGGCAGGCCGGACGGCTTGTCGATGATCAGCATCAGCCCGTCGCGATGGAGCACGCGCGCCAAAATCTCGTCGGCGGTCAATTCGGGAACATCGAGCAATTGCAAGACTTTCGGTCAAGACTTTCGTTTAGGGGCGGGAACGGCTAACACACCGCCACCATGAACGATACCACGTCAGATCCCCCCAAGCTGAGCTGGTGGCGCCGCCTGTCCAACGGGCTGAAGCGCACCTCGTCCTCGCTCGGGACCGCGGTCGCCGACCTCGTCACCAAGCGCAAGCTCGACCGCGCCATGCTCGACGATATCGAGGACGTGCTGCTGCGCGCCGACCTCGGCACCGCCGTCGCGGTACGGATCGCGGACGCCGTCGGCACCGGGCGCTATGACAAGGCGATCTCGGCGGACGAGGTCAAGGACGTCGTTGCGACCGAGGTCGAGAAGGTGCTGGCGCCGGTGGCAAAGCCGCTCGTGATCGATACGGCCAGGAAGCCGTTCGTGATCCTCGTGGTCGGCGTCAATGGCTCCGGCAAGACCACCACCATCGGAAAACTCTCGCAGAAATTCGCATCCGAAGGCCGCAAGGTGATGCTGGCCGCCGGCGACACGTTTCGCGCGGCCGCCATCGAGCAGCTCAAGGTCTGGGGCGAGCGCACCAAAACGCCGGTCATCGCCGGCTCGCAGGGCTCGGATTCGGCGAGCCTCGCCTTCAACGCGCTGACCGCGGCGAAGGAACAGGCCGTCGACGTGCTCCTGATCGACACCGCCGGCCGTCTGCAGAACAAGGCCGAGCTGATGAACGAGCTCGAAAAGGTCGTGCGCGTCATCCGCAAGGTGGACGACACTGCGCCGCATGCCGTGCTGCTTGTGCTCGATGCTACTGTCGGCCAGAACGCGTTGTCGCAGGTCGAGGCCTTCCATCGCACGGCCGGGGTCACCGGCCTCGTGATGACCAAGCTCGACGGCACCGCGCGCGGCGGCATCCTGGTGGCGCTCGCGGAGAAATTCAAACTGCCGGTGCATTTCATCGGCGTCGGCGAAGGCGTCGACGATCTCGCGCCGTTCACTGCGCGCGATTTCGCCCGCGCCATCGCCGGAATCGAAAGCTAGAGAATGGACAAGACCCAGCCGCATCCGCTGTTCAAGCTTGCGACCGAACTCGGTCCGCTGCTCGTCTTCTTCTTCGTCAATGCGAAGTTCAATCTGTTCGCGGCGACCGGCGCCTTCATGGTGGCGATCGTGGCGGCGATGATCGCGTCTTACGTCGTGACGCGCCACATTCCGATCATGGCCATCGTGACGGGCGTCATCGTGCTGGTGTTCGGCACGCTGACGCTGGTGCTGCATGACGAGACCTTCATCAAGGTCAAGCCGACCATCATCTACAGCCTGTTTGCCGCGATCCTCGGCGGCGGCCTGCTGTTCGGCCGTTCCTTCATCGCCGTGATGTTCGACCAGATGTTCAACCTGACCCCGCAGGGTTGGCGCATCCTGACCTTGCGCTGGGCGTTATTCTTTGCCGGCATGGCGGTGCTGAATGAGATCGTCTGGCGCACCCAGAGCACGGATTTCTGGGTGAACTTCAAGGTGTTCGGCGTCACGCCGCTGACCATGGTGTTCGCCATCGCGCAGATGCCGCTGACCAAGCGCTATGGTGTTGAGCCGGCATCGCTGGAAGCGAGCGAGGCCGATGCGGGGGATGTGAGGAAGGGCTGACGGTCTCTCAACTCGTCATTGCGAGCGAAGCGAAGCAATCCAGAATGCCTCCGCGGAGGGACTCTGGATTGCTTCGTCGCAAGGGCTCCGCGCAATGACGGCGGCTACTTCAACGCCTTCTCCATCTGCGGCAACAACACCGTCCGATAGTTCTCCGGCGTGATCGGCCCGACCAGCTTGTAGACGATGGTGCCCTCGCGGCCGACCACAAAAGTCTCCGGCACGCCATAAACGCCCCATTCGATCGAGGCGCGGCCATTGGCGTCGACGCCGACGCGGCCGAACGGGTTGCCGTAGCGGCCGAGGAAACGGCGGGCATTGTCGGCGCCGTCCTTGTAGTTGATGCCGACGAGCTGGAAGCGCTTGTCCTTGGCGAGCTCGGTCAGGAGCGGTGCCTCGTCGTGGCACGGCACGCACCAGGACGCCCAGACATTGACCAGGCTGACCTTGCCCTTGAAGGCGGCGGGATCGAGCCCCGGCACCTGCGCACTATCGGCCTGCAATCCCTCGAGCTGCGGCAGCACGATCTGCGGCGCAGGGCGTCCGATCAGCGCCGATGGAATCCGCGAGGGATCGCCGCTGCCGAGCCGGAACCAGAACAGCAGCGCCAGCGCGATGAAGGCAATCAGCGGCAGCACCATCAGGAAGGTGCGGCGCTGCGGCGTTGCGGAGGTCGATTGATCGCTCATGGTGTGTCCGTCGCGCTGCGGCCGGAGCGGCGGGTGACGCCGCTGCGATCGAGCTCGCGCAGGCGCTCGGTCTGGCTGCGATAGTCGAGCACGATCCAGCCGATCAGGATCACGACCACGAGGGCGGCTGCCGCATAGGACGTCACAATGAAGGACGCATAAGGGCCGAGCGACATCATCATGCGGTCCCTTTTGACGCGTTTTCTTCACGCGAACCGGTGCTCAGCTCGCTCGAAAACGCGATGCGGCTCGCCTGCATCATCTGCAGCGAGCGGACACGGCGGCGCAAAATCTCGTTGCGCATCGCCGCGATATGCAGCGTGACGAACAGCAGCGTGAATGCGATCGCCATCAGCAGCAGCGGGATCAGGAAGGATTTATCGAGCGTCGAGCCGCCCATGCGCATCACTGAGGCCGGCTGGTGCAGCGTGTTCCACCAGTCCACCGAAAACTTGATGATCGGCAGGTTGATCGCGCCGACCAGCGTCAGCACCGCCGCGGCGCGGGCCGCGCGCGAGGGATCGTCAACCGCGCGCCACAGCGCCATCAGGCCGAGATACATCAGGAAGAGAATCAGCACCGAGGTCAGCCGCGCGTCCCATTCCCAATAGGTGCCCCACATCGGCCGGCCCCACAGCGAGCCCGTCAGCAACGCGAGAAAGGTGAAGCTGGCGCCGATGGGAGCTGCTGCTTTCGCGGCGACGTCGGCGAGCGGATGGCGCCACACCAGCGTGCCCAGCGAGGCAATGCTCATCACGCCCCAGACGAACATCGACAGCCAGGCATTGGGCACGTGGATGAACATGATTTTTACAGTCGCGCCCTGCTGGTAGTCGTCGGGCGCAAGCGCGGACTGATAGAGGCCGATGGCGAGCACGATGACGGTCGCGGCCGCAAGCCACGGTAGTACCCTCGCCGTCAGCGCGAGGAACCGTGAGGGGTTGGCGAGGTCGATCAGCGTCATGGTATCCTGATAATCACCGCTGGCTGCTCACGCAATCAGCACGAATGCCCGCAGCGAAAATTGATCGGGGTCAAGGTCAGTCCAGTCCATGCTTCAGGCTCGCCGCCGCTGCGAACGGGCCGATCACGAGGCTGACCAGCGACAGCGCGCACAGGATCGAGAACGGCGCGCCGAACGTCATGGGACCGACGATCACGGCCTGCGAGGCCGCGACCCCGAAAATCAACACCGGAATCGACAGCGGCAGCACCAGCACGGCCATCAACAGCCCGCCGCGATGCAGCGTCACCGCGAGCGCCGCGCCGATCATGCCGGTAAACGTCAGTGCCGGGGTGCCGGCGAGCAACGTTAGCGCCACCGCGCCGGTCGCGACCATGTCGAGGTTGAGCAGCAGGCCCAGCACGGGGGTTGCGACAATCAGCGGCAGGCCCGCTGCCAGCCAATGCGCCAGTGCTTTTGCGGCGCAGGCGAGTTCCAGCGGGGTCCGGCTCATCGTGATCAGGTCGAGCGAGCCGTCCTCATGGTCCGCCATGAACATCCGGTCCAGGGTGAGCAGGCTCGCCAGCAGCGCCCCGAGCCACAGGATCGCCGGCCCCAGCCGCGACAGCAGCGCCAGATCCGGTCCCACCGCGAACGGCATCAGCACCACCACGGTGAGGAAGAACAGCACGCCAATCAGTGCCCCGCCGCCGACGCGCAGCGCGATCCGGATGTCCCGGCGGATGAGGGCGGACAGGGCGGTCATGGAGGGCCTCCATCAGGCCCCAAGGGCGGTGCGCTCCCTCCCCCCTTGCGGGGGAGGGCGGGGGAGAGGGGTAGCCCAGGAAAAGGTGGGTTTGGGTTCAGGAACGGACTTCGGTCGATCGCGCGAGTCCCCGTGTGGCACCCCTCTCCCTGACCCTCCCCCGCAAGGGGGGAGGGAACGGAGAGAGCGGTGGACGGCCGCTTGGAAAACTGAGGGTCCATTGGAATCATACCATCCCCCCGATCCGCAGCTCCCGCGAGTCGATCCCGAGCGGGGCGTGGGTGGCGGCGATGATCATCCCTCCGCGTCCCAGATGCTCCCGCATCAGGCCGCCGAACATGTCCTGGCCGGCCACATCCAGCGCATTGGTCGGCTCATCCAGCAGCCAGACCGGGCGGCGGACGGTCAGCAGCCGGGCCAGCGACAGCCGGCGGCGCTGGCCAGCGGACAGGAAGCCGGCGGGCAAATGGGTGGCATGGTCGAGCCCGACAATGGCGAGGCTCTCAGTGACGTCACGGCGCTCGCCGCCCAGAAAATCAGCCCAGAACGCCAGATTTTCCGCCACGCTCAGCGCAGGCTTCAGGGCGTCGCGATGGCCGAGATAGTGGCTCTGCTCGGGTAGCGTCAGCTCGGCATCGCCGCCAGCGAGCGCGATTGTCCCGCCGGCCGGAATGAGCAGGCCCGCGATCAGCCGCAGCAGCGAGGTCTTGCCCGATCCGTTGCGGCCGACGACCGCCACGGCCTCGCCCGAGACCGCCTCGAAATCGAGCCCGGAAAACACCTCGCGGCCGCCCCGCACGCAAACGACCCCGCGTCCGGACAGCTGCATCTTGCCTTGGTCCAATCCGCTCAAAGCCAGGCCTCAGGAAATCTTGGGGTAGCGCATCAGAATTTTTGGCTCGCGAATTGCTGCGGTACGATTGTGGCTGTGGCGGCGCGGTTAGAAAGCTTCTATAAGCCCGGAACTACTTGATGCAGCAACTCAACCTGCCCCTGCAAGCGACCCAGCCGGACTCGCTGACGGTGTTAAAATACCCCTTGCCGGGTATAACTAACAATTGGGATTTCCTTCATGACCTCGCTCGACAGCTTCAAATGCAAAAAGACCCTCAAGGTCGGCGCCAAGACCTATGTCTATTACAGCCTGCCCACGGCCGAGAAGAATGGTCTGAAGGGAATTTCCAAGCTTCCCTATTCGATGAAGGTTCTGCTCGAGAACTTGCTCCGCAATGAAGACGGCCGCACGGTCAAGAAGGAAGACCTCGTCGCGTTCTCGAAATGGCTGCGCAAGAAGTCGCTGGAGCATGAGATCGCGTTCCGTCCCGCGCGCGTGCTGATGCAGGATTTCACCGGCGTGCCGGCGGTGGTCGATCTCGCCGCGATGCGCAACGCGATGCAGAAGCTCGGCGGCGACGCCGAAAAGATCAACCCGCTGGTGCCGGTCGATCTCGTCATCGACCACTCCGTGATCGTGAACTTCTTCGGCGACAACAAGGCTTTCGGCAAGAACGTCACCGAGGAATACAAGCAGAACCAGGAGCGCTACGAGTTCCTGAAATGGGGCCAGAAGGCGTTCTCGAACTTCTCCGTCGTGCCGCCCGGCACCGGCATCTGCCATCAGGTCAATCTCGAATATCTCTCCCAGACGGTCTGGACCAAGAAGGAGAAGATGACGGTCGGCAAGAAGACCGGCACCTTCGAGGTCGCCTATCCCGACTCGCTGGTCGGCACCGACTCCCACACCACCATGGTCAACGGTCTTGCCGTGCTCGGCTGGGGCGTCGGCGGCATCGAGGCGGAAGCCTGCATGCTCGGCCAGCCGCTGTCGATGCTGCTGCCCACCGTCGTCGGCTTCAAGCTGAAGGGCGCGATGAAGGAAGGCGTCACCGCCACCGACCTCGTGCTGACCGTCACGCAGATGCTGCGCAAGCTCGGCGTCGTCGGCAAGTTCGTGGAGTTCTTCGGCCCCGGTCTCGACAATCTCTCCGTCGCCGACAAGGCCACGATCGCCAACATGGCGCCCGAATACGGCGCGACCTGCGGCTTCTTCCCGGTCGATGCCGCTGCGCTCGATTACCTCAAGACCTCCGGCCGCGCTCCCGCGCGCGTTGCGCTGGTGCAGGCCTATGCCAAGGCGCAGGGCCTGTTCCGCACCGCCAAGTCGGCTGATCCGGTGTTCACGGAAATGCTGACGCTCGACCTCGCCGACGTCGTTCCCTCGATGGCCGGTCCGAAGCGCCCCGAGGGCCGCATCGCGCTGCCGTCGGTCGCCGAAGGCTTCTCGCTTGCGCTCAGCACCGAGTACAAGAAGGCCGATGAGCCGACGAAGCGCTTTGCCGTCGACGGCAAGAATTTCGACCTCGGCCATGGCGACGTCGTGATCGCCGCGATCACCTCCTGCACCAACACCTCGAACCCGAGCGTGCTGATCGGCGCCGGGCTGCTGGCCCGCAACGCTGCCGCCAAGGGCCTCAAGGCAAAACCGTGGGTGAAGACCTCGCTTGCCCCGGGCAGCCAGGTGGTCGCGGGTTATCTCTCCGATTCCGGTCTGCAGGCTGACCTCGACAAGGTCGGCTTCAACTTGGTCGGCTTCGGCTGCACCACCTGCATCGGCAATTCCGGTCCGCTGCCTGAGGAGATTTCGAAGTCGATCAACGACAACGGCATCGTCGCGGCCGCCGTGCTGTCCGGTAACCGCAACTTCGAAGGCCGCGTCTCGCCGGACGTGCAGGCGAACTATCTGGCCTCGCCGCCGCTGGTCGTCGCGCACGCACTCGCGGGCAGCGTGACCAAGAACCTCGCCATCGAGCCGCTCGGCGAAGGCAAGGACGGCAAGCCGGTGTACCTCAAGGACATCTGGCCGACGACCAAGGAGATCAACGCCTTCATGAAGAAGTTCGTGACCGCGGCGATCTTCAAGAAGAAGTATGCCGACGTGTTCAAGGGCGACACCAACTGGCGCAAGATC
>Ga0307510_10005942_pt1 | contig 14568 bp, 22 predicted proteins | sample 12_EM_MG_FD_207224 | JGI IMG/M metagenome (GOLD analysis project Ga0307510, IMG submission 207224) | Populus trichocarpa ectomycorrhiza microbial communities from riparian zone in the Pacific Northwest, United States - 12_EM | ecosystem: Host-associated > Plants > Roots > Unclassified | place...
TGCGCGCGAGCGTTGCGCACAGCAGCAAATGACACGTCTGTAGGCGGACAGGCGAGGAATGGGCCCTTCGTCGTGGTCAACTCGAGGAGCACGGGGTAGTCGTGCGGCAGACGGAGGTGCAGAGTCGCGACGTGCGTCAGCCGCTAAGCCCGCGGCGAAAGGAACGAAAAGTTCCAGATCCAATCCGGCGCCTGGCTCTCTTGAATGTACTGTATACTGTACATAGGCCATGAGCGTGAACATCATAAGAATAAACATACAAAAAAAGACTGAGACGCACGACGAGTTCCTCTCTGGTCATCCATTCAATTCCAGGATGAGCGCTGAGCGCTGAGCACCCCATGAAAAGGCAACCAAAAAGTATATCACGACCTCCGTGACCATGCTTCGGAAATCGAGGTCCGTGTCCGCCCGCGGCAAATCCGAGCGCCCTTGACAGCTATTGATGGCGATGTGCATGACAGTGTGCCTTCCCTATCTGATTCTCCACCACCACGTCCCACAGTCTGGTTATCGTTGTCTCGCCCCCAATCAACTCCTCTCTTCATACGTTTGTCTCTTCAACCCCCTGATATGAGTCACCCTCCCCCATCCTCGACCTTCTCCAATCCCTCTTCGACGTTGCCCTACAAGATTACGAAAACCAGACCGGAACAAAATTGGCTGACCACCCTCTCGCCAAACAACTCGAAACGTGCGATTCTGTGGACTCCGTCACCTCCTTTCTTCAGGAGCGTGCTCGGGCCTTCCATGAATTCCGAGGAGAGGATGGAAAGTTCATGAGATCCCTCAAGCGTGTCGTGCACGTCCTGTACACCCTCTCTACCAACGCTGCTCTTGGTGAGAGCATCGGTCTAGTAGTATGTCGCAAAACACTTCTAGGAATTTCATGCCCCATACACATACCCAACAGTCATTCCCACCGACGAAAGCAATATTCGCCGGATTCGCCATCTTACTCGCAGTGTATACCTTCCCTCGTCCCTACGGGTGCGTTTTTGTGTCTTACGAGTATCCTGTTGGCAGGCCGTCAAAGACACGTCAGCAAGTTATGATACACTCATGGACCTACTCGAGTCTATCGAAGGCTTCCTTAACAGACTCGCCATTTATACTAAATTCTCTCTTACCCCAATGATCCCCCCAATCATGGCCGAAATCATAGTGAAAATCCTGGTGGAACTACTTTCCACGCTCGCCGTGGTGACAAAACAGGTCGAGCAGGGCCGATCCAGTGAGTCTATTCTCAGTGATGCCCTCGCCGCCTAGCTCAATCCAGTATAGTCAAATTTGTGAAGAAGCTTCTTGGGGACAACGATGTCGAGGCGATCCTTCAGAGGTTAGATCGGCTCACCCTCGATGAGGCAAGAACGACTGCAGCCCAGAGTCTCGAGACCATCTACGGTCTTGTCCAGAATATCCGCATGGTCATGGATGGTGAGCAAGTCCTACCGCGCATATCATCCGCTCATCGCTTAATGTCGTCCCATCTAGATGGGAAAGCAATGGCAGACGACGTCAAAGAGGCTCTTGGTACGTTCGAGTAGCGATGACCTCGTACGCTGTGTCTGACCGCGCGATTCATGAACCAGTTACGACGTGGGTTATATTACATGACCACCTTTGCTGAGTTCGTGGTCTACTGAGACTATTCTCAAGGTGACAAGCTACAGCAAGACATCCGAAGATGGCTCTCTCCACCAGATCCCATGAAAAATCACAAGACCGCTCGTGAATCTCAACACACCGGAACAGCAACCTGGTGGACTCAAGGTGACACGTTCGCAGAATGGAAGTCCCCTGTCGCGAGTTCACCCTTATGGATGCATGGTAAACGTGAGTGATTCGCACGTTCGTATTCTCCTTGAAACTAACCCGGCTGCTGTCGGTTCTGTAGCAGGCGCAGGGAAAAGCGTGCTTTGGTATGTTGAGTTTGACTATCACCTCCCCGGGAGCTCATAATATGCCATCTGTAGTTCTTCCATCATCGAAGATATCCGAGTCTTGCGCCAGTCCACACAAGCATCATTGGCGTTCTTTTATTGTGACTTCAGGGATGATCAAAAGAAGGATCGCCGCGGGTTAATCTCATCTCTCCTCGTCCAACTCTGTCATCGGTGTGACGCCTATTGCGCGATTCTCTCCGATTTCTATCTGGCGTATGATAATGGCTCCAATTATGCCAGCGACGGTGAACTGGTACAATGCCTCAAGACCATGCTCAAGCTCCCGAAACAAGCTACAGTTTACATCGTTATCGATGCACTCGACGAATGTTCAACCTCGACTGGTATGCCATCACCTCGTGACAATGTCTTGGGGTTCGTGGAGGAGCTCGTCAGATTACAAGCTCCGAATCTTCGGATTTGTGTGACAAGTCGACCTGAGGCTGACATCGAGCCTGTCCTCAATCCTTTGGCATTCCGTTCTGTTTCCCTACATTCTGAGAGCGGACAAGCCCAAGACATTGCAGAATACGTCAAATTCGTTGTCAACAGCGATGCAAAGATGCGAGCATGGAGAAAGGCAGACAAGGAACTGGTCATCGATGTGCTGATGAAGAAAGCCGATGGGATGTGAGCAATTAACTTGGCTATTTTGTTCTCGCTACTCCTGCTTACTCAAGGACAGGTTCAGATGGGTGAATTGCCAACTCGCGTACCTCCGGCACTGCCTCCCAGGTCGGATCCGACGTGCTCTGCATGAATTACCAAAGTCGCTTGATGAAACATACGAGCGTACGTTGGAAGACATTGGAGATCAAAATTGGGAATATGCGCACCGGCTGTTTCAATGTGTTGCAGCAGCTTCCCGTCCACTCGGCGTCAAGGAACTTGCAGAGTTTCTCGCGTTCGACTTTGAAGCCGAATCCACACCGGAATACATGGAGGATTGGCGCCCTGAAGACCCCGGACATGCGGTTTTATCGACCTGTTCGAGTTTGCTTACTGTCGTCGACGTGGATGATTCACGGGTGATCCAATTTGCGCATTTTTCGGTGAAGGAGTATTTGGTGTCGACGCGGATTGGCGAAGCAAAGAAAGCGGTTTCCCGTTTCCAGGTTTCTATGACATCAGCCCACACGATTGTCGCGCAAGCCTGTCTTGGCACTCTTTTACATCTCGACGAAAGCATCACGAAGACCGGCGTGGAGAAGTACCCTCTTGCAGAGTATGCAGCGGAGCACTGGATAGGCCATTCCCAGTTTGAACAGGTGTCGGGCAACATGCAAGACGGGATGAAACGTCTGTTCGACCCAAATAATCGCTACCTTTCAATCTGGATTTGGATATACAACCCATATAATCGCAGGCTCCATCCTCGACCTGAATACACCTCACAGGACAGCGCAACCCCTTTGCATTATGCAGCCGTCTGTGGGATACATGATGTGATAGACTTCCTGGTTGTGGAACGCTTACAGGACGTAAACGCTCGGGGCTTTATCTCCCACGAGACTCCGCTGAGTCTCGCATGTAGTGGGGCCCATTTGAACGTTGCTCGCGTCCTTCTTGAGCACAATGTAGACAAAGAAATCCGGTGCTCTGGTGACTATAGCCCATTAGATCATGCATCAGAGTCGGGGGCTGTGGACGTTGTTCGGCTCCTTCTGGATCATGGGGCGGATGTGAACTTCCAAGGCAACGAGAGAAAGTATACGACATTGCATCTGGCATCGATTTCCGGAAAGGCCGACGTTGTTCAGGTGCTTCTTGAACGAGGCGCAGATGTGAACGCCCGTGACCACAATAACGGTACACCATTGCATAAGGCATCAGAAGGCGGACATATGGAAAGTTCTAGAGTCCTTCTCGAGCACAGAGCTGACGCAGACGCCCGGAATTCCCGGAACGAGACTCCGTTACACATAACATCGCGAAAAGGATATTTGGGCGTTGCGCAGTTGCTGCTCCAATACAACGCCAATGTTCATGCGTTGGACAACGAGTGTCAAACAGCTTTCCAGAATGCATCCGAAGGAGGACATCAGGAAGTAATGCAGTTACTCTTGGAGCATGGATCGGGAGGGCCAAAGGACGCTATAACTACGGAGTCGGGTGGGCCGTGCTGACGACCAACATCATAATAGGATTCATGTATATATGTGACGTTGATGTTGTGAATGATGATGTACACCAGTATATGAAATTGACATATATTTACATCAAAGGACGAAGTCAAATTCGGGCAGACCAGTGCGCTTGTTTTATCGCGATGTAAACATGCACGAGGAAAGAGATAACCTGGGAATGCATTGGTACGTGAGCGTGCCAGCACTTCACCACCAGTGGCAGTGGTCAAGGGCATCACGATTCACGACAATCCAACTTTATCAAATGATTCAAATCAGCACGAAACCGCATAGGGCGGCGCACCCGCCCATGCCACGATCGAGAATTTGAAAGATGTGGCAACTGAGATTATCTTGCGACTTTTCGTTGCAGTAGTTGATAGTCTACAATATTGATGGGGGTTGTGACAGCGAGGGAGGCTCCGAGTCAGTACCAGTCTAGAAAGGAAAATGGAAGACGACTGAAACACGGGCCGAGAGACCGTTTACAACGGTGGCAGTGGCAGTAACACCCATTTCTTAGAGTATTGGTAGAGGGACCGTGTCTTCAAGTTGTGGCTGACGTCGATGCGTTGACGGCCTATTACTCCTTCATACCTCACTCGAACACTGTGACCCCGTCCCTCGAGACCCATCACCACTATGGCGTTTCGAGGGTCCTAGATTTTTCTTTTTTCTTTTTTCTTTTTTCCCTTCATATCGTCGGGATATATCTCTTTACGTGTTGTTTTCTACTTAGCAGGTTATCCCTTTCAACCCTCGCGTCTTACACAGACTCCATATCTCTATGCACGTTACTGACCCGCAAACGCCATCCTCATCATCGATTCTCTCCGCTTCGGTTTCTTTTCTCGCACCCACCGCAACCACATTCTCTCTACTACCGCAATTCTTGTCCGTTCCTCAAGAACTCACTGCCAAACGACCACACAACTCATTTCTCTTCAATACTCATGCCAATCCTCTGGCAACCACACTGCAGCGTATCAAGGCTCTCGTCACCGACTCTACCAACATTCGTCGATATTGGTTATAACTTTGGTGGGGCATCTATTGAGGAGGGCTCTGTCATACAGCAGCTACAGCAGGCTAACAAAACAGTGCGTCTCCCCTGAACTTGCTTCCTCACAGGTTCTTACCTTACAAGACCCCTGTTGTAGATCGCCTGAATGTGAGATGACGCTTGGCATACCGTCTTTCCGACGGCTTTCCACCCAAAAATGTCGCACAACCTTGATTCCTTCAATGTCGAGGACTCACATACCATTGGTAAAGGCGCCATTGACAAGTTCTTCCCCCTCTTGACGAATTCAAGCTATGCCCACACGTGGGGTTTCCGCGTAGGTCCTGACCACCCAACAATGTATCCGACGTACGGAGAGCGCTGTCTCGGAGCTGACACAGAGTAATAATACGCCAACGATGTGGCGACTTCCTTGGCGAGTAACAAGCCCGCAGGGAACGCCGATGGTTCGCACAGGAAGCGTGCACCCTCGGGCGGTTGCTCAGGGTCGATGCCCAAATGCGTGACAGCGAGCTTCTCCGCCATCGTCCGCGCGCGATGGGTGCGCGTTAGAGTCCAGCACCTCGACTCGGCTTTCCCCGTATGGCTGCAGGACGGGACACACCACACGCATTCCATGTACATACCCGCCAAGCCGCCGCAGAAAGGAAAAGATTTGTTTGTGTCTGTCAGCATGCGCATACAAGGGGTATATGATGATGACTACCTACCAGAGCCACTGAAATCCCATCGTGAGCACGAAGAACCGTGTTCCCTGCGGGCCCCAAGGCACGTCCGCCGTGCCCACTTCCTCACGATAGCCATCGACGTCCTGAACCAGCGTCCAATTGTTCACCATGAAGCACGCCGCTGCGAATCGTATCCGTGGGGCGCGGGGTCATGATGCAACGTAAACAGGCGCGCGCGGGCGTTGCGCGCAGTAGCAAATGGCAGGTCTGCCGGCGGACGAGCGAGAAACGGGCCCGTCGTCGTGGTCAACTTGAGGAGCACGCGGTGGTCGTGAGGCAGAGGGAGGTCCAGCGTCGCGACGTGCGCCGGCCGCTTCGGAGACGAGGCGTTCCCGGAGATGTAGATTCAGATTTTGCTGCCGTCTTTGACTGTTGTGACCATGTACGCTCGCGGCGAAAGGGACGAAAAGTATGAGACGCACGACGAGGTCATCCAATTCCCAGATAAGCACCCTATAAAAAGGCATCCAAGGGTACATCCCCACGACGTCCTTGACGATCTCCATGATGCACCCATGCACAGCGCTCGCCGCTCGACGACACAAAACCGGATTGCTTGCCGCCGGATGAGGCACAACCGCGCCAGCGCTGGGCTTCCTCAATACACGCGGATGTCAGTGCCGGCCGCCGGGTGTGGGGAGCTCGCGCTGCCGGCGATCGGACAGGAGGGGGGACGGTGCTTGAGGACGATGAGACCTTACACCGGGTCCAGCGCAAAGTCCTTGATCTGGACACCGAGGTCGTCCACGACCAGCCTCGTCTTGCCGGCCACGCTACTCGGCAGCCAAGACCCCACCAGTCGCCGTGCCGCACTGAATTCCTCCAACGCTTTCGCGAACAGTCCCCACCACTAGTTCGTACGCACGGCAGTGCCCCGTTAGCGCTACGGATGCGCGGCGCCCGGAGCGCAGGGCAGGGCAGGCTGCGCGCCGCTCGAGCAGCAGATCTAGGCACGCGGTTGTGGTTGGTGCGGGTCCGCTTGGAGGCCCGTCGACGAGCTAGTCCGCGGTAAGTTCGATGTGATATTGGGGGATGAGGGACGATGTGACGAGCGCACGGAGTTGCTTGCAAACCTAATTATACAAAAAGATGAATTCTCTTTGGTGAAAGCGGACCCTCAAGGGGACAGAGGACCGTAGGATGTAAAGGTAGTTCAAGTGGCTTAAGAACTCAGAGAGGATGTCGACGGGTAAATTGAGCAAGTTTAGTTTGCTCATTCGAGTCGACATCGAAAGAACAAGCTCGAACTTTGGGAAATGGGTGCACCGAATGAATGAAAATGAAAACCTTCTTTCGGCAACTCCCGACAACCACATTACACGATTGATTCCTATAATGGCCAACTTGGTTGCGCTCTTTTTCAAACTCAACTCAGCTCTTCCGACCAAGTCCCGACAACGCCACAGTCAAGGACCCAGGTCACCGCTCTATGTTTATTCTTATTTGCAACAACTCAGTATACTTTATATAATGTGAACAACGAAATGTCTTAGAGTTTTGTAATGCAGGTGTTAGAGCAAGAAACAAGAAATGATATGTCAATAGCGAGAGAAATACGCGAATCGGGAGGCCACAATCCCAAGAACCCCAGAACAGGGGAGGGACGAACGGTAAAATGTGGTCGGCACTTGTGGCTCCTCATCATGACACTGTAGTGTTATATAGCATGACCGGTAGCTACTGACAGTCTATACTACTTGTCCTTAGCAATAAGAAAAGGGGTGCCGTCCTGAGAACAAGCGCAGAAGGCTTCCTTGTGTGGCATGCGGTGTCGGTCAGGTTGGGCAAGGAGCTCCAGGTCGTTCTCCAACGGAGGAAGAGAGGGACGCGGGCCACAATCGTGGTCCACCTAGGTGTGGGTCAACGCTCCTTATACGTGGTAAACGACATCTAAGGCTCCCCCGATTACTGAAGTTGCAAGGAAGATGTACGCCCTTCTAGTGGTCGACGCCGATTCTTCACAGCATCGCTTGATGAATAGTGAGGTCGTATTCGAGAGGATGGCATGGCCAACGACGTCCGGCAGAGGAGGAACTGGTCAGCAGGATTCGAGACAATGGTGTGGCCAACGAGGTCCAGTAGAGGAGGGTGCCAGTCAATGGGGTTCGAGATGATGGTGTGGCCAACGAGGTCCAGTAGAGGAGGGTGTCAGTCAATGGGGTTCGAGATGACGATGTGGCCAACAAGGTCCGGCAGAGAGAAAGTGGGGGAACGGCGCTGGAAAAAAAGGAAGCGAGCAGACGCATCGGTCCATCGAGGGATTGGTCACGTGTTGTGATCCGTGATCCGCACCCTGTCACACCAGACAGAACTGACCGGATACGCACCGTCAATTGCTGAAGATGGGTGGCCATAACAGAAGGAAGCACGTTGCAGTGTAACAGATATTGTATGACTCATTGGGTGTTCAACGTTCAACGTCAACACGCTCAGCACAGTCAACTCTTCAAGCTTCAAGGTCCCTTTGCTATCCTCAATGCCGAACCAGTATAAGCCCGTAGTACCCATCCACCTTGTCGAAGATCATATTTGTCGATTTCACTTGCAGAGTGTTTCGATGAAGAAGATGCTTCCTATGCTTTCAAAATACTACGACACAGAAACTTATGGTCTGGGGTGCGTCTTGTATTCTCCCCCCCCCTCTCTTCACCACTATTCAACTTGTCTTATCTTGGGTTTATAGGATGTCAAAACTAAAGACATATGTAAAGAGGCTTGGCCTTACAAGTGCGCGTTCACAGGGCCACACATTCGATAGCATTGCAAGACCAATTGCTGAGCTCAGGGAGATGTACCCGAATGCAGGTGGAAGGGAGCTGCACACGCATTTGTTGAACAAGTTTGAAATGCGTGTTTCCAAGTATGTGAATATATTACAGACTTCCGCCTTATTGGGTTGATATGCAAATACGTAGGGAGTTGATACGGAAATATCTCAAGTTCGTCGAACCTGATCTGGTGGCCCAACGACGTGCAACCCGGCTTGTCCGTTGTACATTCTACGCAGCTGGGGTCAACCACTTCTGGGCAATGGACCAACACGATAAGTGGCTGCGATTCGGGCTTCATTGGCACGGTTGTATAGAAGGATTTACCGGCAAGATAATCTGGCTGACCGTTTGGTGGAACAACTCAAATCCAAAGCTTGCCTGTGCACAATATCTCAAAGCGATCAAACAGTTTGGTACATCTATGTTCTGTATCGTGTGTCCTTTGTAGATCCTAATGAACACAAAGGTGCACCATGCGTCACACAGAGTGACCGAGGCACCGAAAACTTCAACGTAGCATATGCGCACACTTACATCCGGCACTCCCTCAACCCAACACTCATGGGCTCAATCCAACACCAGTGGAAATATGGCCACACAAATGTCAAACCAGAACAAATGTGGTCGCGGTTTCGTAAAACATGGGTCCCTGGGTTTGAAAGCCTTCTGGACAAAGGCATCAAGGAACAATGGTACAACATTGTCAATATCACTGATAGGTGCGTTACCATATGTACATGTTATCGACACATGTTTACACCTTACACTGCCCTGAAATAGGCTTGTATTTCGTTGGCTGGCCATCCCTTGGCTTCAGCGGGAGGTGGATTCATATGTGTATGCCCACAACACGACATGCAGAATGTCAACGCGTCACAAGGTGTTACCCTCAGGTGTTCCAGACATTATGTTTGAAAACCCGGAAACCGTTGACGCTCTTGATTTCAAGGTAAGTCAGCATCCTATTGAAGAGTTGTGTTTGTTGATACAAATTAATTATGTAGATCATTGTTCCAGATACCCTGATTGAGGAAGCTGAATCTCAATGGGCCCCGCGCACAGACCCCATCTTCGAGCTCGTTCCTCAGGATTATGAAGAACATATCTTGTCAGTTTATGCCAAACTTGGGAGTCCAGGAATCAACTTTTCTTCCTTCTGGGATGTTTACAACCAACTCCGTGATGCTATTGATTCGGATTTCCTAGAACGCACAACCACAGGTACCTTTGTGCGTCATGAAGAAAGCGCGTCTGAGTCTGAGGACGATGGTGTAGTTGAGCAACTGCTAGATGATCAACTGCCGTTAAGTGGTCTTCGCCCCTGTGTGTTTGGTGAAAATGGAGTTCCAGCTGGAGGTATACATGAAGGTGAAGTAAACACTTTGTTTCCCATCTGGTCTTCCTGACATATTACCTTTCTAGCATCGTCTCAAGGCGATGACGGATCAGGTAGGCTGCTGGTAGTTCCTTCTATCATTTTTCTATGCTGACTCATGTTTACGCAGAAGTCGATTTTCAAGTTACATTCACAGATGATGAGGGAGATGAACTATACTAAATACTTGTGCCATCCTTTCCCCTGTTTCCCCTTGCCATCGTCGCTCGCGAATTGTGACCTTATTCGCCTTCGCTCTCCTATTTTCACACTCCCCCCCTTTTACCTTTGCTTGTATATAACTCATTTCTTGGCGTCTCGACTATCTTGTTACATGATACAATTTCCCTCCACACGTTCTGGGATCCTCAGGATTGCGGCCTCCCGGTTCATGTTTTCTCTCTTGGTCCCCTGCTGTAGGGCCAAATGCACCGTTGGATGACTCATGCACATCCTCTTCTCAACGCTCTGCAAAGTTGGCCATCAAGGATTGTGCAATTCCCACCCCATAGTGTCATATGGTCACTCCTACCACAGTGTCTTTGAATTCTGGGGTCTGATCGATAATGGGTTTTTTGTTGCTTGGACTTCCACATCAAGTATGCGCATTACTGTATCCATAGCAGGTATCGTTCCATTTGCGGCCCCACTTCCCGTAATGTAAATTGACGCCCCTGACTCGATCAGATTCTCCATGTTGTCTTTTTTTGTTAGGGTCGTGCTAACGCCCATCATTCATCACATCATCGATTTGATCCCTGAGTCTTGGCATAGATGACGGCGCCCAAGCAAGCGAGCCAATACGAACCAAATTCGTGATGGTTAGACATCCTCTTCATCAAAACGTTCGTGGAAGCAGAATGAGGTCCCTGGTGACCCGTGGCACTATTCTATCGAGGCCGTGGAGCACAGGGGATGCATAACTCAGTCAACCCTTGCAACGGGCTGCTCAATCGGCTACCTGCAGGTCCCACTCAAAAAATCTCTTTGGCCTGGAAGCTGTTCAGTCCGTATGACTACCCACATTCCTAATACAGCCTGCCCATGGTAGCGATGGGAAGTCCCCTCTTCATTCCCGCTCTCTCATCGATAAGCCTTGAGGCCTTGAGCTTGAGGATCCACTGGAGAAATGGTGGAACGGTTGTAAACACTGCTGGCCTGTCCACCAGCGGCTGCTCATGGGCACATTGTTGCGGCAGTGCAGGATAAGCAATGTCCCCCAAATTACATTTATGTTGCGTTCAACTCAGCGTCCTCAAACTCAATGGATCCCCCTCACTCGCTTATTGCCTCCTTTACGGGCTCCATTGAAACACGCATCTGTGGACGCGATACCTGCCACCAAGCATACAGCAAATATACACAGGCGGAAAAGGCGAACTGGAAACTAATCACCAACAGTCGGAACACTGCTGGCGACAGCATCCAGTGGTTCTGTGGTCCATGTGTGGAGTACTACCGTAATAAGCATTCCACGCATATTCGAGGTACGGAGTCTCATCTGGTACTACTACAGACATTCATTGATGATTCCATCTAGACGATGTAGTTCAAGCCGATATAGTTCAAGCACGTAGGGACGATATCGATGACATTCGAAGGAATATCGCTTCTGCCCAGAAGGGTAAAGGTATGACTGCCATTCTTTTCGTTAGCAGTGACTAAGTAACTGATTGGTGTTAGTAGGCCCTCGCAAGAAGGTTCATGCTGTCGGCTCTGCTGCTACTTTGCCCTCTGCCACTTTGCCCTCTTCATCCTCTGCTCGCTTGAACATCACATCACGTGGGCGCACATACGATCCAACTCCTATCGCACCCCCCCAAGCTGGTGGCTATACCCGGCACCACGAACATTTCCCTGACAAGATCGAACGCTGGTCACGCAAGGCGTCTGGTGGTACCAGGCAGGCCCCTGCTAGGTCAGGTACTGCAAACGCTGTCAAGACAGAGCCTGAGGAAGTCGCGATAAGGGTGTTCATGAAAGTCCTGATGGAAGGCCAAACGATGTTCAGCCAAATCGGCGTAAGTAAACCATGGTTTTATCTTTTATGTTATGTGCTCAATCACTTATCGCAGAATTGCGTTGAGGGACTTTCTCGGATAGACGCACATATCAGAGGAGATGATCTCCATCAAAAGTGCTACGATATCTTGCAGAAGAAGTGGCTTGCTTGGTCAGGAGGCTACAAGATTCCGCTCATTGAAACAACTCTACGAGGTCAGAAGATCTACGCCGCAATCGCTGGGAAGGACCTTGGGTGTCCAGCTGAAGAACAGGACGCAATCTGGCATTTTGTTTTCAAGACGCGTGGTGGAAAGTCGACTAAACGCACTTTCAGGACAGAGGAGCTCAAATTGGACCTGGTCGTCGAATATGAAGAGTATGTAAAGGCTGATAATCACCGTACCGGCTCAACTCCTGGCCATGTAAGTGATTGATCAGGTACACCATAGTGCATCACTTATATCCGTTACAGTTACAGCACAACCCCCCTTTGGCTGAAGACCTGGAATCAATACTGGATGCGGATGTCGATGTCGATTCGGATTCTGATCTTGAATCAACACAACTTGCCAGTGGATTCAAACGCGCTCTCCGACCAACAACGGTGAGTTGATGCCATCTGATGTGTGAAACATTTTCAAACCCATTCTGTCAGCCCGATAACTCCGAGTCCTCAAGGCGCGTGAGGCAAGCCAATTTTGTCTCTCCAGATAAGGACCATATGAGTGCGGCACTACGTGGTCAACAAAGGGTCATAGACGTTGCAAATATGGCGCCATATTGTATGTTCTATCCCACTCTTGACTCATTTTACATTACTGACTTTCCCATCTGTACACAAGTCAAGGGAGATGCGTCCTTGCAATGCCGGTTTTATGAAATACCAGTTGCAGAGTATATCGCAGACGACTTACCAGACAACATCTTCGACCTCAACGATGAGAACATCAGAGTTTACTCAGGCATGCTTAATGTGAACTTGCTCGGATTAGCAGGGAAAGGCAAGTTCAAGACGGCCCACCCAGGATGGGTCACATTAGACGGAGGGGAGGATCTACCGCCGTTTACCAACAAGAGAGTCTGTGTCAAGCAGTTTTATCGAGAACGCGAGAACAATGGGGGGATTGCAAGGCTCGATGGCCGGTACGAACTCAGTGCACTCGTTACAGAATGTAACTGCATCCAGTGGGGGTCGATTTTGCTCGATCTCACTTACAAGTTTATCATGCGCGAGATCGAACGGAGAGGTTGCCCCAAACTCCCCATTCCGGACCTTCGATACACTAGGGTGATGGTTGCGATTGTTCAGGAGACATTACTTAAGGAGAAGGCATACCTTGTGGAGGAGTGGATCGACAATGATGAGGGCAAGGGCGAGCCTCAGTTCTGCAAGTATATCAACAACCGCCTCCCGGCTTCCATCGTCCCTGACTCAGCACCTGCAAGTGCTCACAATATTGCTGAGTTCCTTCTGTTTTCGCAGCATGTGCAGTGGCAAAAGATGATCAAGGGGGTATTTGTGTCGGACTATCAGGGGGCGGGTGGTCTGTTGACTGATCCACAAATCACGTCAAACCCGTATGTCCCTACATCTATGACTTCCAGCCGTCTTACTGATATCTTCAACTACTAGCACTTATGGAAAATCCTTCGGTGGGGGGAATTTAGAAGTAGCGTTCAATGAATTCCGCACAAGCCACTTCTGCAACAGGTACTGCAGATTCTTTGGGTTAACGCTTGACAACCCCCTCCCTGCTCAGAGCGCTCAGAGCCCATCCGCTGAATCTGAGTCAGGTTTGATTGACGTTGAGTGATTTGCAACATATATTTCTTGTTGTATGCGTGTGTGTTTAGGCTGCCATCCCTACCTTCCCTGTCGTCTCTCTTGCGTTGTCTTGGTATATCTTTCTTGTCGTGTGCATCACATGTGTGTAGTCGCCATCCACCTTCTTGTTGTGTTGCCACCCATCTTCTTGTTGTGTTTCGTCGTATCTCTCACCTCCCTTCTTGTGTTTTGTTGCCTACCCTAGTACAATGAAACAATGCTCTGTTGTTGTGCGCCCACCATTCGCTATCGCCTTGCAAATCGAGCCCACTCAAGTTTATGAAAGCCATCTCTTGCCATTGCTTCTCTCTCTCACCGCAAGAATTCTCAAGTCTCCGCGATTCTTGGGGATTGTGGCCTCACGTTTTCTCTTGCTATTGAATCGACCTCCGTCCAGTCTGTGAAGACTCAGTACTCAGTAGCTACCGGTCATGCTATTTAACACTACGGTGTCGTGATGAGAAGCCACAAGTGCCGACCACGTTTTACTGTTCGTCCCTCCCCCGTTCTGGGATTCTTGGGATTGTGGCCTCCCAATTCGCGTATTTCTCTTGCTATCGACGTATCATTTCTTGTTTCTCACTCTCACTGCACCTGCATTACAAAACTAAGACATTTCGTTGTTCACATTATGTAAAGTATACTGAGTTGTTGCAAACAAGAATAAACATAGAGCGGTGACCTGGGTCCTTGACTGTGGCGCTGTCGGGACTTGGTCGGAAGAGCTGAGTTGAGTTTGAAAAAGAGCGCAACCAAGTTGGCCATTATA
>Ga0307510_10005943_pt1 | contig 14568 bp, 17 predicted proteins | sample 12_EM_MG_FD_207224 | JGI IMG/M metagenome (GOLD analysis project Ga0307510, IMG submission 207224) | Populus trichocarpa ectomycorrhiza microbial communities from riparian zone in the Pacific Northwest, United States - 12_EM | ecosystem: Host-associated > Plants > Roots > Unclassified | place...
AAATGATAGCAGTGCGTTAACGAAAATGGTGCACAGGACAGAGTGGCGAAATGAGAATGTAAAAAAAAATTGATGTTTTACTTACGGAGGTGATCTCGCCGGTCTTCGAGGTCCGCTATTTCATGAGACAATCGGCGTTCGGCCTCCAGTGAGGCGGTGTAGGCTGAAAAAGTCTCCTGGGTGGCTTTCTGAGTACGCCGCAGTGCGGTGCGGGCACTTTGCAAATGAAGATCTGGGGTGACGAGTCAGTGAGGGGGGTTGGTGGGTTGGGGGATAGGGCATGAGATCAACGCACTGGAAGATTCTGCGTCCTCTTCGAGGGACCGGATGCTGCCCAGACGCGGGCTAGACTTTATTGGCGCTGGATACGAGACCGAAGAGAGCGGTCCAGAATAGCGCGGAATGGAGCGTTCTGTGATGTTGGGGTGTATGAGTGTGGGGACGGGAAGGACGAGGAATGGAGGAAGAAGGGAAGGGAAAAAAAAAAGGCAGTGCAAAGTACTGACCACGGGATAGATGCCTGCGGTCGGTGTCCCAGGCCTCGTCGCTCGATGTGGCGCCGTCGCCGTCGAGAACGGACTCGTCAGAGGGTTCCGGAGACTCGGAGGGAGGGGGCAGTACGCGGAGACGGGCAGGTTGGTCGTTGGCGGTGGTGGTGGAGGTGCCATTGGTGGTGCCGCGGTTAGAGTCGAGCAAGGCTTTGCGGAGTCGGGGATTGTGCGGAATGCCGGCAGCTTGGCGGTCGATGAACTTTCTGAGGAAGGAGAGTTCGACGTTGTCGGGCATGACGTAGGGGGGACCCTTGATGTCGCCGCGCTGCATGAGGAGCTCGAGGTGAGACATGACCTTGTCCTTGAGCTGTTGGAGCCACTCGTGGAGCTCCATGTGGTCCTGGTCGGCGATGGGGTCGTAGTCCTGTCGTCGGCGGGCCTTGCGCCAGTAGGTCTTGGTGAGTTTCAGGGCGTGGTTGACGTCGGCGTCGAGGGCGCGATACCATTCGGTGGCTTGTTTGTTCAGGAGGACGGTGAGGACGCCGGGTTGGACGCGGAGCTGGATGAGGGAGCGGCCATCGGGGTTTGGGGGGGAGAGGACGCCCTTCTGACCTTGGTTGCCGCGAGTGGCGCCTCTGGAGACGTTTCCGAGTTCTGGCCAAGGGATGTCGTCGGTAAGCATGGTGGGTTCCGGGGGGTGTATGAGACAAGGGAGAGCATCTGTGTAGATTTATAGATGGGGTGACAGGAATGACCAAAATGTAACTTAATGGCCCTCTCGGCTTTGGACCGCTCATGTTGGTAAGCAGGTCACGGCCCTCGGAAGTGTCGTGAACAATGATCTTAACATCATACTGACTGAAATTTACCCTGAAACAAACGATCCCAACACAAACACACATGTCACCATCCCCCGCCTTGGTCTCCGGTCCATGACACTTTGACTCCGTGAGTCTGTGTCATGTCTATAGTCATGCGATGCAACGCCTAGTAGTAATGCCATGACATGCTCGACTGCGGATTGAGTGTATGAAATACTGTACCACTCGCTGATCTCATCCACCCACATTCGCTCGCTCCTTCCTCCTCGTGGTCGGTTGGTTACCGAACCCGCACGAGCTGCGCACATGCGAATCGTCCCCCTTGCTCGAGGGCTGAAACTAAATAAGCGGTAACTCCTTCTAAACAGTTTCAACGCTCTAACCATATCTCGCATTCGCCATGTGACCATGTTTGTTTCATCGCACATGAGTTGCATGCTTGTCTACTACCTAAATGAGCCACTTAACATATTCCTCGTGCTTTTCCTTTTCGTTTTGTTTTTCCGAGAAAGGTCGGGGAGACCGTGATGACTACTTTACCGGCGATTCGAAGTGATCGCCGATTTCTCTCCTCGAATCTTACTTATTCCCCCCGACAAACCCTGTCAGCCAGACAGAGCGCGCGCGGGTATTGATCTGCTCGGTCTGGGGGTTGCACCGTACCGTACTGTCAATCAACGTTACTCTAGGCACCCTTTAATTTACAGGCTTTGCATACAATACATCATGTCAATTGGTGACCGCACATCGCCTCTGCCCTTATGCGAATTATCGCGACTTTGCGTGGGAAGGGATTCGCCCTAAGCGAAAAAAAGATTTGACGATTGATGTGCCCACGCATTCAATTACCCGATACGATTACCCTGGCACTTGGCACCACTGGGGCACCACACACACCACCCCCTTCCCCTTCTTTCTCTCCGGAACAATCCTCGCTTTCTACAACTTGACCGTACCCGTTCAATACAATATCAAGATTCGTGTTCTCCCCAATCAGCCACAACCCCCACTTTCGGCTGGTGCGGTGCCCCATTGGTTGCACTCGGAAATGGTGGTACCCGTACCCGTGACTACTGTAGGATAGCATGAGCCGCAGAGCCCGGCGGAAATCATAAGACAAGAGACAAAAAAAAAACACCGTTTCTTCTTCTCGTCCCCGCCGCAACCGCAACAAAGAATCCGGTTCTCATCATCACGACTGGGCACCGCCTCACCCTCGCTTCGCCGACGCCGCCGCCGCCACAGACGTTTGCTTCCCAACAGTCGGACACACTTGTCAAAAGTGTATATCAAGCGGCGCAAACAAACTCGTCCTCTTTCCTTTCGGCCGCCACCGGGCTCCGGCGGATCTATGGAAGTGGGGGGAAGGGGAAACCTTGGAAAGGATGCTGCAGAGAAGGCATCCTCAGCCACCACCACCACCACCAGCCTGTCATAAAAGGGCTTGTTGGACCCGTATCTTAGCATGGTCATCACGAGGGCGGCGCAAAGTGCCAGAGCGTGTGATGGCGCACAGTACATAGCGACCCGTCATTCAAAAGAAGTATAAAAACATACATTATATGAAATTACGAACGACACCCCCCTTGGGAGTTGCCAACCTTTGGATAATAATAATAAAAAGAGGGGGAAAAGGATATCCGTATTGAATGATTGGATCATTTCTTGTTCGCGATGGAGCACGTTGTCTGTTGCTCTTTTTTGATCGCCGTTAGAATGGTCGAATGATTGGGAATCAGATGTTCGTCCGTTCCACTACTGCACTGCTGATACTGACTGCTGACTCGTCCTTGCTTACTCGGCTTTGATCCTCTCAGACTTTCCCCATTATCTCTCGCTCGCCTGGGACGCGCGCCTTCCCCGAAAAGGAGCACTCTTGATTGAAGCCCGCCGCGCTCGGGCTTGGCAAGGATGCAATGGCGCGCACACGTGGATCGTATGGACTTGTCAAGAAGTTCATCGCGCTTCTGCAGCCCCAATTTGGGAGGCTCTGTGCGATTACCCAACAATGAAACGCTCCCAGCGCACACAGCCTCTCCTGGCCCCGAAAAAGAAGGAACGTGCACAATCCGCTGGCACCATAACAAAGGGCCGGCGGAGACCAACGACAAATGGATTTAGTAAATCGTTGCGATCAAAGAGAGTTGCCCCCAACGGTGCCATCGTCGATCCACTTCATTCCGCCATCGCCATCGCACATGCTCTCTCTCCGTCAATGTGTACGTGCTAAAAAAAACTTGTGCGACCCTGATCGCGAATGTCACGGGCGAAGGAACCTGGGCTAGCTTGTGTAGCCGGGTTTTACTCTTTTTCCACAACCAATGGGACCCACATCAAGGAAGAGCACTTGGGTTGCCAAATCGACTTCGGGGGTTTTTTTTTAATTTTTCGCCAGGGAAACTCGAAAGAAGATCTCAATGAAAGAAGCCCGCGATCACCGGAGGGCAAAAAAGTACTTTGTTACCTCTTCGGGGATATCTATCTATATGCCTGCATCTCTCTGTCTCCACCTCTCTTCTTCCCCACACCCACACACGCATATTTACGGAGCTTTGGGACAAAGGTAGAGCCACAGGTAGCATCGGGTGCGTATCGCTGGGGGCCCGGTGCGGGCTTTGGATGGTCAACGCAAATGTACAGTACTTGTTATATGTTCCGGATGGATTCTCCCTAGTAAGCGCGACGCCGCAATTGCAAGTTGCCGGTTTCCCTTCCTGACCAAATGGGCCTAAAAGCTGTATAGTTGCAGGAGCATCAATTATCAGGTATCAAACTTGTGATATTGTTGATGCGCAACCCCAAAAACGTGCGCCATTGCTGCAAAAACGACAACTGCGCACTTGTCAATTGTCGAGCAACCGTCAGCCGGCTCGGCGGATCCGGGGATATGGTAAGTCAAATGAAAGGGAAAGGCCAATGGCGATGCGGCGTGTGAACGTGAACACAATGGCAACAGATGGTGATAACGACTGCTACCGCGCGATATGATTGTGATATGATATTGATACGACGGGTGTGGGATTCTCCTCGTCCAAAAGAAAAAAACCGGTTATGCCTATTGTGTCCTACCGTCACTGTACTTGTTGTTTTGATTGTTGCATCGGAACTGTGGGCTGCGCACTCTGAGGTGAGGAACCCCCCGATGCCCGGCTGGCATATGCTGACTGACAGTTCCGTGACTGTACTGTACAAGTGCGGTACTGAATCGATTGGCAATGCAATTCTTTAGCCGGAGCGGAGCAGAATGCGACCGGCCCGGAAGCGCCCGCATCCGGAGGCACAGGGGCGTAAGTTACGATATGATATGAATGTGAATGTATGCGTCTCGCTTGTTATTTCGGTACTCCTTGTGAATTCTGATAGAAAACATATATTGTGTGTACGGTACTACAGTAGCAGATCGATTCGTTCTGCTGTGCGCTCGGGCATGATCGGCGTTTGGTGAATGGCGGCGCATTGATAAGTGAGATTGACATGTGCTAGACCGTCGTGAGTGGATTGTATGCAGTATACAGTACAGTCCACCCCATGTCGTCCTGAATATGGGACACGGCACCGCGCGAAATTTCAAAAAAAAACATGCACACTCATTCCCGATTTCAATTCCGGGATAAAAATAGGTTGACGAGATTACAGCACGGGGGGGCCAGAAACGGGAACGGAACTATGATATGGATCGCGTGCGTGTATCGATGCTGGGTCTTTTGCGGCCAGCTCGACACGTACTGCTGCTACTGTAGGTGGCAACGACCGTGCGAAGGATCGAAGGGGTCGACTTTTACTCGGCTTGGCAGTGGCCCAGGCGGCGTGCGTGGATGGGGATGAGGCTCGTTTCTGCATCCTATCATGATCACTTTCCGGAGACATAATAACACCGGGATGTTGGGGGCGCGCATGCGAAGGAGGCTGAATACGGTTGCCGTAGGTAGAGTTAGGGGCTCATGATCAGGTTGCCTACTGTCCCTATGCATACCGTCACATTTAATACGTAGAGTACTGACATGCATGTGCCGTATGGCGTATATGAGCTTGCTCCTCAGCAGGATCGACTACGTCGGGGAGAGAAGAAGTGCCGTCGACGATAGAGCCCGAGTCCGCAGTGTAGAAACATTCGCTTTGTTCTGGTTCTGGTTCTGATAACGGTCGAGGATTTGGCTTTCTTCCCCCTATCCGGTCCCAGAGATTGATATAGATAGACCCATTAAGCAAGTAACGCATCAGTCATCTCGCCTCAACAGCAGAATGTGATTGGTATTCCCCGCACGTCCGATCGTGAACCTTGGCCCGAGTCCAACGCAGACAAGGAGAACAGAGCTAGTCTTGGTTAAGTATAGCCTTTGGGCGTATTGTATAGCTACTGTACGTCGACCCAAAGCGGGGGCCTGGTGGGGCACTAGTCGCATTCGGGAGTCTATACTGTAGATGTCGTCAGTCAGGTCGGGTGCTAAACAAGTGGGCGCCTAACCTAGGATCATCCGGAACCGGGACCAAGCGCCCAAGCCCCGATTGCCTCACATCCTCGGGCGTACAGTTCAGTAGTCCGTGCAGCACGTCGCGTGCACACAGCCCACACAACGCACAGAGGGAGATCACCGTAGAGGGGTTTCTAGTTGAGATCGCTGGTGATGCGCGATACGAATCGGAGGCAATGTGTTCGCCGGGCGTTGTCGGAACATAAATAGGAGAGCGGCTTTGCGCCGCCGCCTGCAACGCGCGCTCAAGGGCATCCTGGAGTTTCAGAGCCTACCGCGTGAGATCTACCCCAACTGAATAGATAGAAAACCGGACATGGACGATGGATAAAGGTGGAGGGGCAGCAGCAGCACAGTGACGCCCGGGAAAAGTCGGGAATGGCATCTCTCGGCGCCACCGCGCCGAGGTGGGGGAGGAGGAGCGAGCGAAGCAAAACGAGTGACGACGGGTTGGCGCTCGCTCGAATATTTTCCGCAGTCCCTTTGAACCTTCAGGCACATAGGATTTGGCGAGTAGTGTGGAGACGTTGGGGATTCATGACCGCGACTGCGAGCATCGAGAATCTCACGGCGGCAAAATTGACCTCTGAGGAGGACAGGTGGTCGGTCGCATAGAAGCCAAAAGAGTTTGCGATCACGGAAAGAACGAAGTCCAAACCAGTGAAGGGACGGATGAAACCCCGATACGACATGTGCACGCCAGCTGTGTCCCTTTAGGGGATACCTGGACTTGGTGGCCTCTCCGAGTCGGACTCGATGATCGCAGAAGCTCACGCGCGGATTCCAATCAGATCTCGCAGAATTGATGCTGCTCGAAGTTTCATTCCGGAGGGTACTGTCACCGTTGCTGTGTACTTTCATGCCAAAGATGATGGTCATCGAAAAACGCCGCAAAGGGGGGATAGGGGCCGAGGGGGGGGGACGTTCATGCATATGGTTTGCACAAGGGGAAAAAGAACGATCTGTCACTTGTCACACAAGGTCGTGTCCCCGGTGGAGAAGAAGAACGCGCCATGTGTACGACGACGATGGGACTTGCGGGAGCATTGTTGTGCCTATATTAGTGCCCTACCTTTAGTTGACATATCCGCCCAAAGCCTTGTTTTGCCGGGGATCGATGCTAAGAATGCCACTGATCGCATCTCTCGCACATTGAGGCGACATGCCATCCGTGCGTTTCAGAGGCCAAGAAGCTGCCCAACCCAGCTGCAGCAAAGTGCAAGCAGTTGATTTTCCCAAGTTGGAGCGGGACGCACGTACCAAAGCTTGGTTCGGTCGCCGTTATCGGAAATTAGGGTTTCAGCGAGATGGGGGGAGCGACGCGGCTTGCCTGGGCGTTTCACGACGAAATGAATTGGATATTTCCATCTGGGAGTTGCACGCGCACCATTAATGAGCTTTGATGCGCCACTTCCATATACGGCGCGAGACTTCGGTCTTCGCAATTCATACTTGTATCATGTTTCTTGTTGTTGGAAACATACAGGAGAGACGTTCTACACCACAGGGCGGGTCGAGTGTCAGGCGCAACTGCGGCACGACCTCCGTACGGATGTTGCTCAGGGCGGATCAGACGGCATCTTTGGCTGTGGGAACCGACGGGCGCCCCAGGGGTATGGATAAGAAGCGTCCCACGGCCATAAATCTCGATTCTCATCTGACATGATGTTGTGATGGAAGGAACAGACCTTGCGGACGCTGGCCGTTTCCTAAAATTGAGTTTCCGCTCCAAGGCTGGGTGACCCACGAAAGGAAAATGGGATGGTGCGAGCGCCTAGGCTTTCGAATGCCGATAACTTAGAACTTTTGCGAAAAACGACGTATATCAGTGTGCATGCTGATGGGGTCCCACTCCATCATAGCCACCGCCGTCTTCTCCCTTCCGCAAGCGTCAGTCTATATCCCCAGATCACCCATCAAACGCTGGCGATCGGATATAGCCAAATCAGGACAGCATCCTTCAGGTGCGACCTCGTCCTATGTGGGTCGATTTGACTTGTGACGGTGCAGGAGCTGTTCCTCTTACTACGGCGCAGGGCGCAATCCGACGCGAGTCCAGTACTCTGCCGGAAAAGCTTGGAACGTTCGCAACCGAATCCCTTTTTTGGCCCCGTAGCACAATAAAGGAGACGGAAAGGACCAAACCTTCTCCCCTTTGCCGAGAAGGCCGCGATGACAATTACTGTTGCGAGTGGACTGCCATGTGCGGTGCATTGACCACATATCGGAAAGGCACTCCCCCACAAGCGACTAGTCATGTGAAACGGAGGCGACCGACTTTGGATTCCCAAAACATGTTCTCTCCGACCCTGATTCATGAGAAATGTTGGTGCCTGCCATATCGTTCCTATAGATAGCGGGAAAAGAGTGGGAATGGATTCCCAGCATTGATCAAAATGGGGTCATCATCAGAATCATCACGTGATTGTTTACCAATGACATTAATTCCTTGGCGGATTTCCCATGCTGTCCCTCTTGGTAACAAAGTGATATGATAGAACACGTCAGGATCATTACGAGGTGCGTTGGGAAAATGCAGACCGCAATGAAGACCGCAGTCACTCCACAGCCATAGAGCGCGCTTGGGACTCCCTCTGGCTGTGTTCTACGGCCATGAAAATATCACTATGGCAGATCAGATGAGCTAATTCCCTCACATGAAACACATATCTGTGCATCATACTTCTCGAAAACAAAGAGCGTGATATTCATCGCGAGAATAGAACGTACCTTGTGCGTAGCCAGCCTCAAATGTAGATGTCGCGGCATTCAGAAATCCTGGATGTAGAGAAGATCTCCCTATCTGATGAAGGCAAGATTTGATCAAATTAGTGGAGGCTACATGTTGTTCAGTCATCAAGGCTAGATGCAATACGTCAAAGCATCCGTTATGACCGCGAGATGGGTGATTCAGGTGCTTGAGGTCAGCACCACAACTGGAGCGTGTGCGCTTAACAGGTGCGAACGTACTCAGAGTCCGAGTCGGACTTTGTCCAGATCTCAAACACGAGCGGTTATCGAGACATCAATCACGATATTGTAAAAGCATCGTTTGCAGCTTGATGAATGATCAAGTGAAGCAGCAGCAGCAATACCAAGAAGGGAGATCTGGGGTTCGAGCAAGCACTGATAAGCAGTCCATTTCACTACAACAAACGAACAGAACAAATGAGGGCCATAAAAGGGGACCAAGGCAAGGGTCGCAAAAATCTTGCACGGGTCGAAAGTACGCTCGATCAACAACGCCGTAAGAGCAGTGCAACTGAAAATTGTGGGATTAGATGGACCATCAATTCATTTCTGGTCTAAGAGTCGCAGATTTGAATAGGTTTGGGGCTGACGGACACGGTTATACCATTTTCACACCGGTCAGAAGTTTGCATACCATGCGGTGAGAAGAGCCATATTTATTAATCAACGTGGGGTGTCAAAAGGCAGGTGGTGAGTGGGCACGAGGCAGCGATGTGATGATGATGAAGAGGTGGACTCCAAATTGGCGCTACAGCAATATCATGGCTTGACTATCATAAATTAAAGAAGTGACCACGAGGGTGGATGGCAGCTCACCTCACATCATCATGCAAAGATGGGGACTGCACCTTGTGCTTCGTCCATGACCCAGCCACGATCTTCGATATTGAGGCTTAAATGCAGACGCTCGCAAAGAGCAACTGGGCACCGCCATTCATGGCGTCCGAGGATTACCGGCTCTACTGCCCTTTGCTTCCCCTTGCCCCTAGCCCGTTTCCTAGAACGGTGACCAGTGTTGGCGATTACAGCCGGAGGGATAGCTGGAGTCGTGGTAGCTGGAGAGCGCTGCGATGAAGTCAGGGCAAAGGCGTGAGATGATGTGGGTGATGATGAAGATATATGAGTTACACGTCGAAGGTTGTTCCGTGGCCGTAAGCGCGAACGTATAGAGTTGTCTTCTGCGAAAGTTGTTCGCGAGCTGGCGCCCCCGGTAGTCTGTAATGATTGAGATGGCGGTTCCATAGCAGGGGGGTTTCCTCTTGCTCTCAAACGTGAAATGGATTTGGCATCGGGAGGTATATCGCCGCCCAGTTCTAAGCTCGAGGCACCATCCTGGAATTGGGTGGAAGAGTCCTTGTCTTGTGGCCTGCCATGGGGAGGTTCGAAAGCCGCCATTTCCGTGTCGACGGGTTCTAAATCGGGTACAGGTCGCGGCTTCATCAGCTCAGCGATGCATTTACCGTCGAACATGTGTCCACAGCGCAAACCCCAGAGCCGGCGACGAATGCGCTCCTCTTCGGGCATGCTACCCCCACCCAAAACGAGTGGATCCAAACAACGAGCACATACGAGTGTATTCAAATTCTCGTTGTTTTTACTGGGCGAGGATGATCCAGAGGCCTTGGTGCTGGGGCCAGGCTCATCATCCACATCAATAACACTGGTCAAAGGCGATGGTGACTCAAAATTATGTGTGAAACCAGGAGCAGGTGGGTATGGGTGGGTATATGCAATGCGGTATTCGTTTGTCGTACGTCGGATTTGCGCGAGGTCATTTCCGAAACCAAACGGACCAACGTCTGCCGCAGACATTTCGGAAAACGCGAGTGCATCCATCATTTCCTCCTCAGTTGGATCGCCAAAGAGCCACGAGGGAAAGACTCGACCGATGGTCTGTGAGAGAAAGCCATGGCGTTGATGTATGCCTCGTGCAATACGCAGATGATCAAAGTAGCGCTGGCGCGCTCGATCTCGTGCTTGCTGACGCTGAACTTCAGCTTCAAGCTGATGCTGCATAGACATGAATCCACCACCTAGGTTGATTATAGGACGGTGACGAGGGGGTGGGATATTCCCTAGAGGGGCATGTGACGGGGGCCTCGTCACGTGAGGTCCCATGACCAATTCAAATGCGAAAGGCTCGACGTTCGGGCGAATTACGTCTGGAGGGAAAACATGTGGGTGGCGGTGTTGATGAGGACGCGGGGGTAGAGGCGGGACTGGGGGCGGAGGGTGGATGATTTGTGCTGGCGGAGGAGGTGAGCGTAATCGAGAATCTCGAATTCACCGAATAAGGTGAGAGAACGACGGATAAGGTAAGAGTGGGCTTACCAGTGGGCCTTCGCCGCGTGGATCGACCTGCTTCCGAATCGTCGTCGCTGTCTAATACGATGATTTCCGAAGATACGGGCTCTCTGGAAGAATTTCCCCTAGGTACAGGGTGTCTTGGCCGTCGAGATGGGCGCTGGTCCTGCTCATCGTCAAGCTCGTCTACGTCGATGACCTCGTGGTGAGTGCGACGTCGAGGGACGGCAGGGGTTGAGGCTCTGTCGGCAGTTGCGGGCATCTCGCGGTCCATAGAGTGGCACTGGATTCGTCGCTGTTGTCAATGTCAATGTTTGAGCTGAAATTGTGGAAGAAACGGCATCAACGGCATCATTGTGATTGATACACGTGACCATATCTTATGTCATCAACGCACGGACCACAAAAATCGCGTATAAGAAAATTTACATTGTTGCTCTGTTGTTGTCTTGTCCCTGGCATTATGCTTGTTCAGTATCCATTGTAAGTGATCCACTGTTCTGTTTCCTCTCTTTTTCAAAGATGACTTTATTCTCTTCCCCGTCCTATACGACCATGCCGAGGAATGGAGCTGTCTGTTCGCAACAGACACGCGTCTCTTGATGACGCACAGTGTGCTTGCCAGTACCATTTTGTCTGATCTATTGTGTTTCTTTTCCGTGCTCAGGACGTATGCTAATTGCTCGATTGCCTCTTTTCAGGCCACGTCTTTATTTCAGACATCAATCAAGTGATCGGTAAGTGCGCGTTACTTCCGTTCCGATTAGTTCCTCGTCTCGCGCTGCCAAGATGAAAGTATTGCCGAAATTCGCAGTTTCCACTCTAGTGCCCTCCCACAAGGAGTACTCCCCCAATACCGAACGTTTATATTTCCCCTCTCACTCGCTGAACCCATTAGCTGAGTGGTGTGTGGACCGCTGCCCTCCGGGTTAGTGCGCTGGACGCAAGGTGGGGGTCGGCACGATGAGGGTACAAGTCCTTCCTAAGGATGTCTGATTCTAATAGCGCGCGCTTTACATGTTTGAATGTTAGCATAATTTGCTGACTGACAGTTTCCCCCCAGGTGTCGATGATGCAAACAACAGACATCCGTGCTGTAGTGTAGTTTACTGTACATTTAATCTGAAATGAAATATTTGTGAAAAATATTCTGTGCACTGTGCATGATCACAATACTCCCGGTCCGGATATCGTCCCGAGTGCCGAGTATTCCAAACTCGTGCGTGGCACGGAGCGGTGCGGTGTCCGAGTCACTGCCGACTACGACAAGGACTGACACGCATTCTCTGATTCCGAGGCAACCGCAAGCAGTGTCAACCTAGAGTCGAGATGCCTACTGCCACTGCAAAGGCCGAAGACCAACAGGAACACCGACTCCACGCGCTTCTCCCCTTTCTTCAAACTCAGTCACAGACCTCCCTCACTCGCTTATACCAGCGTCCTTCGTCATGCCTTGCCATATTTCGGTAGGCTTGAATGTGATGAGTCCTTGGGACACGTTCTAATATACGTCAACAAGCCTCTTGGGAGCTGTCGAACGGCAACTAGTCATGAACCTTTTGTGGCTTGAGTCGTCTATTCAGACTTCTACCATGTCCTCCTGGGTAACAAAAGAAGGGAAAGCGTAGGCACCGTACCCACTTTTCCATTTGGTTAGATGCGATGTCGTGTATGGTCAGGCTATTTGATGAAGCCCTTGCTTCTCTCGCTCGATTACATATTCTCTCAAGCAATTCCGCCACCAAACTTGGTTTGAGTCCCACGTTCAAGACTAGTATGCGACACGCTATCACTGGGGGGTATATCTGAGCCAATGTTTTTCTCTTATCTCTATGGGCTTACTCGTTTTTGCGCCCTAGCGGAACCAGTATCAGTTTCGGCGTTCCAGCGGAATCGGAAGAAAAACGCGCTTCCCCATCAATAGATTCATTAGACGCATATGCGCTTGAGCGTTGGGAGGTGTGTATGGCCTGGGATGGACTTGCTCCGAATTCACACTTTCTAGACGGTTCTGCATTACATGGTTTCATCAGGGACAGGTCAGATGCCCGTTAAACCTTCTCAGGGCGTTCTCTTTCTCTTGCAGCGCAACGGCCTCATGGCGATGAATCAGTCAGTGTCCGATCATTCGTGCGATAAACTCTACCTAAAGCAGCAACGTTTGAAGGGGGCAACTGCAGATCACGTCTTCTGGATTTCAATTCCTATTACACACGCCCCACGCCCAACTCTGGGAGCTGTTGTTGCAGTATCTCCAAATGGTCGAGGTGCGGACATAGTATAATTTCCTATCTCATTCTGCCGGCTCTTGACTAATCGATGGTTACACCAGGAACGGCAAATGGATCTCGTAGAGGTGCTCAGCTTTTTGTTCATGTTATCGACAATGGAGCTCGGAAGAGTAAGGACGTGCTGTGCTTCTCCGACTCGGAGAAAATAGGATTGATTGATGCTATTGTTAGGAATACTCAACGGATAATCTAAGCGAAACACAACGGGCGATGCTAGAAGACCTGCGCGACTATGGCCTCATTTGGCAGCGCAAAGTGATGCGCCTGTTTTGTGTGCGTGACTTTCTGATATTGAAGCCAGTTCTGCAGGCATCGTCTCGTCGCTTTAGCCCGACGCGCTTGGCGACGACTCTTACATCTTCGCTGCCCCCGTTGCCTACAGCCACCGGTGCGGGGGACGCAAAGGACCAAGGTTTCATTGTGCTTGAAACAAATTATCGTCTCTATGCGTATACCGGTACGCGTTACCTGCTGCTGCTGTGCTGCAAGGCGTGACGTTGTCCGTGTCTTAATCTCAACCGATAGACAACCCACTTCAGACTGCGGTTCTGAATTTGTTTGTGTCCGTAAGATCGCGCTTCCCGAATCTGGTTGTGGGTGCGATCACTCGCGAGAGCGTACGAAAGGCCCTCGTAAATGGCATAACGGCAGACCAGGTATGGGCCGTTCTTCTGTCCGTCCAAGAGTGCACCTTGCACCACCGGGGTTTCCTTGCTCTGCTGCAAACCCTTACCCGGTTGAACCCGATTATGAACGGGGGAGAATGTGGCAACGAGGTGGATACTTATAATCGTTCTATCAACAGATCATCAACTACCTCACCACCTATGCGCACCCACAGATGCGCAAAAACGTAAGCCACATACATCCACGAGAAGGCCGCAGCTGACGACTTCTCCATGACCCACAGAAGCCCCTACTCCCCGTGACCGTACAGGACCAGATCCGGCTTTGGGAGCTAGAGCGAAACCGCATCAAAACCCAGGAAGGTAGGCCAGACTGTCTCGACGGATCATTTGATGCTTTCGTATTGGTTATTATACTCACCTTGTTACTCGCATAACCTCAGGGTTTTTATACGCTGCATTTGCGTCCCAGGCCGACTACGAATACGTCCTCAACTACGCACGACAATTGGATGTCGTGCTGTGGGAAAATTCTGTGAAGCGCTGCTTCTTTGGCAGCGTCGAGGGACATGCGAATATTCGTGGTTTTATAGAACGTCGGACCGGCAGTGGCGGTGGATAGGCGGTCGGGACAGAGGGGCCTAACGGGGGGAAGAGGGGGGGCGGCGTCGCACCGACGGCGCAACTGTCTTCCGCTGCGCCGAGTCGGTGCAGAGGGTGGCCTATGTGACGGTGATGACTACGGACGTGCATGCGGGTCGGCTGTCTAGATATTTCATAGATGTCGGACTGTACATTGGGGCAGTTATGAG
>Ga0307510_10005944_pt1 | contig 14567 bp, 12 predicted proteins | sample 12_EM_MG_FD_207224 | JGI IMG/M metagenome (GOLD analysis project Ga0307510, IMG submission 207224) | Populus trichocarpa ectomycorrhiza microbial communities from riparian zone in the Pacific Northwest, United States - 12_EM | ecosystem: Host-associated > Plants > Roots > Unclassified | place...
ACACAAGGACCCAACGAGCTTGGAGGGTGAATACCATAGATTCTCAATCTGTTAGTTAGCTGGTTGTATTGGTTTTCCTAACGAATCTAGTGAGGTTTCAGTTTTACGGTCGCTGGCTAGCATGTAGCCATCTGGTGTTTTATGTTTCTGTTATCATTGTAAATCTGGGGTATGCCCCTTATAATGTTTGTATCTTCTTCTTTTAATACATACGTCAACTTACCAAAAAAAAAATTATTTACGTACATATAAATTTATACGCATTAACTTACGGAAATTACAAATCGATAATAAAATTGGCAAAAATTAAAACAGAACCGTTAAACAAGCCATTATTTATTTCATCACAACACAACTAAGTCGGTAATTCGACATAAGTTTCAACAATTTACAAACAAATAAAATTTTACAAAATAAAAAACAAACAACTACAAAATTATAAATCCATACTGCATGTTTAAGAAAAAACAATAAAACAACTAAACACCCAAACAAAATACATATACTAAAAAAAATTTCAATAATAAAAATGACATTTTAAAATTGTATTAAAATGAAAAAAATATAGATTTACTTACTAAAAATGAAAAATTCGCAATAAATCAGAACACGGATGTTGGACTAGAAAAGTTTTTGTTGAGATGAAGGATGATGTTTGGGGGGGGGGGGAGTTGGTTCTTAATGTTGGGGGGATGTAGGGGGAAGAAGAAGGAGAAATTGGGGAGGGGAGGGTCGATGCTTGGTCATATATTAAATATTATCGATGAAATTACAGACACAATTATTCCATCTGTCTTTCCATTGGAAATTTTGTTGGTGTTTTTGACACGTCACTGTACGGACAACCCAGTTTGATTCCAATTGTTTTCCACAAACACTTACATGTCATGGCACAACTTGTTTTGTTTATTCTTTATATTCCGTCTGGTATTCCCTCAGTATATATTGATGGATTGTTTTCATTGGTACATACCAATGGTTTTAACGATTGAAAAAGTTGTTTTGGTAAATATCACTGTAAAATACCAATGAAAAAAAACTGTCTGTAATTCTGTATGTATTTGTTGAATTTCTGGTAGTGTATTAATAGGGGGTGGAAGAGGGACACTTTGTCTCTTTTGGGGACAAATCTTGGCCCTTAATTCAGTTGGGAAGGATCTCAAACGTTGCCTCAAAATGGCTATCATTGCCTGCAAGATTTTGAAAACTCAAGGCTGCTTAATTTGGCCACTTTGGAGAGACACCGAGGTCATTGTTGTGTCAATCAGCCAAAAAAGACCATATTGGGGTATGGTCAAGTGGCCATCAGTTTCGTGTAAGTTTTGTCAAATTTGGTGGAGAGATGAACCATTAAATGCACCTAAAAAGTAGCTCTCCAAGTAGGCTTTCAGGCTGGAAACAAAGAAAAAGATGAACAATGACTTTTTAGACTTTTTTTTATTGTTCAAAATGGCTCCGTTTTGGACTTTTTAGGGTTTTAATTTAGGGTTTTTATCAAAGTTCAATTTGATCCTTCATCTTCTAATTTCTTTCAATTGCACCTCTAATTGACCCTAATTTAGGGTTTTAATTTCTTTCAGTTTTATGCAATTTTGCCCAAGTCGAACTTCGACGCCCGCCCCGAATTCGAGTGCCTTTTTCACATTAGCAATGAAGTTCATCATCTTAGAAAACCTATCAACCACAACAAAAATAGAGTCTTTACCTATTTTTGACCTAGGTAAACCTTAAACAAAATTCATGAAGATATCTACCCAAGGAAGTAGGCATAAGCAATGGCGTATACAGGCCATGTAGTTGTACTCTCTATTTTGCCTTTCTACAAGCAATGCTTTTTGTTCACAATTCGTTGCACATCCCTTTTCATCTTTGGCCAATAAAAATGTTCATGCAATACATTCAAAGTTTTTGCAACCCCAAAATAACCCATTAAACCACCCCTATGCGCTTCACGAACAAGCAATTCATGCAATGAACTAGCAAGAACACAATCTATCTCTTTGAACAAGTAACCAAAAGTTGAATGTCCACATGCATTATAAATCTCGGCAAAGTCAGAATCATCAACATACAATGCCTTCACATATTCAAAGCTTAGCGATCTAGTATTCATGGAGTTTAAAAGAACATACATGCACGAAAATGTGTCAGCCCTATTTGATCTAGACTTGATTCCTTGGCCAACAGTTGCAAAATCATAGTCATCTTCACCCGATTCTGTGTTTTCTACAACAAACTCTTTAAACTCAGACATTACATTCTGCGCGGCCCTTCAGACTGTATTTCCTCGGCGATTAACCCAGCTATTATGTTGCTTTATCAAATTCACCTCATCTTTCAGATCCTTGTACGTCTTAGACTAGAGCTTGAGTTGTTGGCTTTATGGCTCGTAATTGAAAAGCGACATCAGCATTTTGTATCGCTAATTCATTGTTTTCAAATATTCTTTGAATCTACAAAATTTACTTAGTAACACAAAATATATCGTCACTGCGCCTTTTACCTCACAATTTGCTTTCTTTTAGTTCTTTATGAACTAAAATCAATAAATCAAAGTTAGTAGCCTTCGCAGCGTAATCCAATTATAATTTTCAGACTCAAGAATCAATAAATATTCTGAAAACAAAGCAAAACAAAACTACGATTATGATTTCATAAGTAGCAATGCAAATTCGTACGAATTGTGGATGAAACGAAGATGCTAAATAAAACAAAAGTAAAAATTAGTGAGAACAATTACTTGACTCCTAAATAACCTAATTATAATATAAAAAGGATTTGCACGAAAATAACCAATAAGAATCACGTTTTGGAGCATAACGCAAATCTGACCTGTTACGCAATTTTTATTTACTAGAATTGAAACCCAGACCAAACGATATTTGAATGACCTTGATGCAAACCTCGTGATCACATGGTCACGCAACCCACACGCAAGACACCAATTCCTGAAAAGCCAAGTAAATCAGGTTTGATAGGAGTGTGACACAAAGATAACTTGTATCTAAGCACCAGCACTATTGGAAACGGAGACCCCTACCCAACGAATATTGATTCGCGAACGAGAAGTATAAGGATGACGCCACAAAGACAGTTGTTCTTTGATAAGTTGTTTTCAATTCTTTAGAGAACCAAGGGAGATTATCCCACCAACACACAATAAGTGTAGCAAAGAAGTTTATTGATCTGAAAATTGCATAACCTTACATGTTTCGTTATGCCTTTATTTATACTGACTCTAGACTTAAAGAAACCCTAATGGACCCCCCTTAGGTGGACTTATATGAAGCCCACTTACAATTGACCCAAATAAGTAATAATAACCCAAAAACTAAGAAGAAAATAATAAAAATAATAAAAATCCGAAAATTATCGTGCTAAATATGCTAGAATCAGATTTGTCACCCTTAAGAAGTCTTAAATAAACTAGGAAAAATCTGATTTGAAAACTTTGTGTTGTTGCCCCCCCTTGATGTCCTTGATTAGCTTGGATTTCCTTGTTTAACTTGGACAAATAAGAAAACAAATTTCCTCCTTTGTTGCTGATTTAATTACTTTCAAATAATATCAACATTAACCCAAGTTTAACATATGGTGTTATCTCACCCTTAAGATGATAGAATATGAAGTTTCAATTGATTCTGAGGTTGTTCGCTTATGTTTCATAGTTAGCCTGTTTGGGAGTGTGGTTGCGATTCAAAGTGCTTTTCGCTTAAAAATACATCAAAATGATGTTTTTTTATTTTTTAAAAATTATTTTTGAAATCAGCATATCAAAACGATCCGCGCTCTTATGGTTCACTAAGAGTTGTGTTTCTGTTGCAAAATTGAATCTTGAAATAAAATGCAAACGATATCAAAATAAGCTCATATTTAATACATGGAGGTATCTTACCACCATGTGAATTTTCAAATGGTTCTAAGGTGGTTTGCTTATGGTTCACTAAGAGTTGTATTTTTGCGACAGAATTGAATCAACCTTCAAATTTCGTCTAATTTCTTTTTTTATGCTACTGATATGATTAAAGACAGTAACAAGATGAAATATATTTTCATAAAAGAACACTTAGAAAAAAAACAAAAGGATATGACCCACAATCTAGAATGAGATATGATCCTGGAAAGCCGAAATAGGTCTGATAGGAGTGTGACACAATGAAAACCTTCCCCAAGGCACCAACACTATTAGAATGACGTCAAATGAGACGACGAAGCTAGTTAATCTTCGATAAGTCAGATTTAGTTCGTTCATGAACTGAAGAATGCAAGAATCACTCTCACATGTTAAAACTAAAAAATTCAGAAGTATTTTTCATCAATGGCTACCAAAATTTAGGTTACATGAATTTAAATAATTCTTGAAAAAATAATTGTAATGGATTTATTCTTTTGGACTGATTTGACCTACTAACAAAACAGACCAAAAAACCCTAAACTAAAAAGCCCATAACCTGATCCAAACAAGCCTTGGATCCTAGCTGAAAACAAAGTATTAATTAAGCCCAAACAAGCCTTGGGCTGTAACTAACAAAATAAAATAAAGCCTCTAATATTAAATTCATGTTATGCCATGAGAAGAAGAGAAGGAAGTAAAATATTTCAGAACTAATTCAAGGCTTATTTATAGCTTTCCATGCAGCCCAATAATTCAAGGTAGTCACTTCATGTTGTTTCCAAGTTGTAGTAGGATTCTTTTGTTTCCTTTGTTGTCCTCACCTCATGGCCCAAAAAAGATTGTATTGGGCCCCTCTTGCACATGGATAAGATGTACTAGGGCCTCCTCTTGATACTCCAATGGACCTTTCAATTCTAACTTGGTTGAAACCTTCAAAACCAATGCATTCAATTCCTTTATCTTGGACCGAGTCATTGGACCATTTGGAACATGTACTGGGTCCTTGCTGGTGTTTCTTGGGTGGTCCACATCACGTGGACTTCCTATTTGGCTAGGATTCTTTTCCTAAAAGTATGTGGCAGCTTGTTTTGGAAATCTCCTAGTTTTACAAAGATCTTTAATGGGTTACACCATAGTTTTCAAGTGTGGTAAGGATTCATAAATGTTTCAGGATTCTTTTCTTACAAGGAAAGAAGAGTTCAGAATTAATTCTACATTCAGATTAGATTTCCTAGTCTATTTGGGACTTCTTAATGGTGACAAATCTGATTTTAGCATATTTAGGATAGTAATTTTTGGATTTTTATTATTTTCTTCTTAATATTTAGGTTATTATTACTTATTTGGGTCAATTGTAAGTGGGTTTAATATAAGTACACCTAAGGGGGGTCCATTAGGGTTTATTTAAGTCTAGAGTTAGTATAAATAAAGGCATAACCAGACATGTAAGGTTAGACAATTCAGATTAATAAAACATCTTGTTTGCCGCACTTTGTGTGTGTGTGTGTGTGTGTTGGTGAGATAATCTTCCTTCCATGGTTCTTTAAAGAACTAAAAACGACTTATCGAAGAACAACTGGCTTCGTGGCGTCATCCTTATACTTCTCGTTCGCGAATCAACATTCGTTGGGTGGGGGTTTTCTGTTTCCAATGCGATGGTGCCTAGGTACAAGTTATCTTTGTGTCACACTCCTATCAAACCTGATTTACTTGGCTTTCCGGGAATTGTTGTCTTTGCGTAACCACTTGATCACGAGGTTCGCATCAACTAACCTCCAATGGTGGCATGCCTTCACAATCAGATCTGTCACTTTCCGATTCAATATCACCATTATCTTTAATCATCATGATTGTCTTGTTTGAACACTCTGAAGCATAATGCATAACGTCCATGTCCCTAACACCTGAAACATTTAACATCACGAGTACGTTTAGGTTGAGTTTTAGATTTACCTTTGGCACCAGTAGAGATATCAACTTTAGCCTTTGGTGGTTCAGTTCTAGAAGTAACAAAGGACCTTGGCCGGACAGTACCCTTTCTGATACCAACTGAGACGAACCTCGTGATCACGTAGTCACGCATCCCATAATCAAGATTCAGGTCTGATCCTGCAAAGCCGAAATAGGTCTGATAGGAGTGTAACACAATGGAAACCTGCCCCAAGGCACCAACACTATTGGAATAAGTAGAATGACGCCACGAAGCCAGTTAATCTTTAATAAGTCAGATTTAATTCGTTCAAGAACTGAAGAATGGAAGAATCACTCTCACACGTTAAAACTGAAAAATTTAGAAGTAATTTTCATCAAAGGCTGTTGAAATTTTGGTACCATGAGTTTAAATAGTTCTTGAAAAATTAACCCTATTGGACCCCTTATGTGGACTTATCTAAGGTCCACTCAAAACTGAAAAGCCCATAACTTGATCCAAACAAATCTTGGATGCTAGCTGAAAACAAAGTATTAATTAAGCCCAAAAAAGCCTTGGGTTGTAGCTAATAAAAAAAATAAAGCCCCTAATATTAAATCTATGTTCTGTCATGAGAAGAAGAAAAGGAAGTAAATATTACAGAACTGATTCAAGGCTTATTTATAGCCTTCCATGCAGCCCATTAATCCTAGAAACAAAAGGAAAAGGTAGCCACCCATGTTGTGATGCAAACCTCGTAATCACGTGGTCACGCAACCCACACGCAAAGACACCAATTCCCGGAAAGCCAAGTAAATCAGATTTGATAGGAGTGTGATACAAAGATAACTTGTACCTAAGCACCAGCACTATTGGAAACGGAGACCCCCACCCAACAAATATTGATTCGCGAACGAGAAGTATAAGGATGACGCCACGAAGACAGTTGTTCTTTGATAAGTCGTTTTTAAGTTCTTCACAGAACCATGGAAGGGAGATTATCTCACCAACACACACACACACACACACATAAAGTGCGGCAAACAAGATGTTTTATTAATCTGAATTGTCTAACTTTACATGTTTGGTTATGCCTTTATTTATACTAACTCTAGACTTAAATAAACCCTAATGGACCCCCTTTAGGTGTACTTATATTAAACCCACTTACAATTGATTCAAATAAGTAATAATAACCCAAAGACTAAGAAAAAAATAATAAAAATCCAAAAATTACCATCCTAAATATGCTAGAATCAGATTTGTCACCATTAAGAAGTCCCAAATAGATTAGGAAATCTGATCTGAAGGTAGAATTTATTCTGAAGTCTTCTTTCCTAATTGAATCCTTGTAAGAAAAAGATTTTGAAACATTAATGAATCCTTGCCACACTTGAATGAAGAAACACGAGACAACAGAGGTTGGAAACCTAGCAATATTTTTACCTATAAATACTAGTCTCCACAACACACACAAAAGGGGGAGGGGCAATTTTACACTTTTGGGAGACAACACAAACAAAACCCTAAACCTAAACCTATCTCTACCAAGCAGAGCCGCCGCCTCCCCTTGGGAATTTATTTTTTTCTCCTCTCTTCCGGCCGGTTCCACCATCTGCTCCTCCCTTTCCTTGGCCAAACCAGTCGCCTCCACAGCCAACCTCGTCTTCAACCTACAGCAGAGCCGCCCCATTTACCTCCTCCAGCCGCTCACAACAGACCCCCGGCCAAGACCTACCCCCCAAACAGATCTTCACCCCTTTTGCTCTCCCTTCCCTCTCTCGGCTGCACACAGACCGGACTTTCCCTCTGCAGCCCGACAACTGCTGCAAAAGCCAACCACCGCTACCACCGACAGGAGTGAAGACCATCCAGCAGAACGCCCACAGAGTCATCAGCACCGTCCACACCGTTAGCCATCAGCGCCGTCCACATCTGGCCACAGGCCAGCCTCCAGCAGCACACCATAGAGCCGTCCCCCACGCACGGCTGCACCCACAGGTCCGGCCTCCAACAATCCTTCCACAACTACTAGTTCTGCCGCCAGCCGAAATCAAGTGGACCGAGAAAATGCGAGAACAGAAGTGAAAGAGATCTGAGAAAGGGGAGGACCAAGAAAAGATCCAGAAAGGAGAAAAGACCCAAATAAAATCGACTGCACGTGTTTTTCTTCTTTTGCAGGTGACAGTGAGTGTCACCACCAGTAGGGAAAGGAAGAGGAGAAGAAGCTGCCAGATCCACCCGCTTCCGCTATTTTTCACGCAGCGGCGTGTGGGCTCACACGCTGCCAGCGATGGCGGCTCGTGGAGAAGACGCACCGCCACTATCTTGCAGCTCTGGAAGCCTGCCTAACACTGTTCCGGTGGTGCAAAAGGTGTTCCCTGTAAATTCCAGATTGTTTTGGGGCTATTATTGTTATTTTAATGTAATTTTTTTTAGTTGTTTTGAATTTGTATTTTGTATTGTGGATGTAAAAAAAAAGAAAAAAAAGAAAAAGAAAAAGAAAAAAAGAAAAAATATAGTAAAAGTGTATGTGTGTTTGTATTTGTTTTATGGATGTTTTTTTTTTAGTTATGATAAAATTGCAAAGAATAAAGAAGAATTTAATATTTTGATTTGATCACGGTCAAGAATTATGAACTTACATGTAAGTCGTATTTCTAATATCCGATGAAAAGACAATTTTTTAAACTTCTTTAACACATCAAAGTCACGAAGCAGCTTACCTCAGGTAGGGTGCGTTAGGGGTGCTAATACCTTCCCTAACCACAACCAGTCCCTTACCCGTGAATCTCTGACAAGACCGGTACATCCGCGTTTCCTAGTAACCCTCAATTAAATACTAGGTGGCGACTCCCAAGAACCAATTAAGCAAACAAAACGAAGAATCGCCAAGCCGACGCCGCGCGGGTGACGTGCGACAGAATGGCGACTCCACTGGGGAAGGTACTGTTTCTGACAATATTGGACTAAGCTTTGTGTATTTGATGTGTTTAAGTTTTTGCATTTTTATCTTGTTTTATTTTTGTTTTATCCATGCATTTTTAAAATTGTTTCATGCATCACCTGTCTTTATTTTTGAAAGCACACACAAGCTTCTAAGTTAGGTCAGGGTTCAGATGCGTGAAACACCCCACTCATATCTGAGTGTCTGCTTGATAATGGTGGGTATACGTACCTTAACCGTTTCTTGCAACGCCCCTATATTGTCTTTACGAAGATCGTCACTAGGCAGATATGAGACCCTTTTAAGACCAGATAGAAAACCTACCCATGTTCACATAATGAATAAAACCTGTCCTTAGGTTGTATGTGCTATCGTTATTTGCATCAGGGCAAACCCTTCTTGAAGCATCTTGAACTCAAGACTTGTGGGTGACACAATGGCCGTCACTCATAAAATTTTCATTGTAGAGTTTGGGCAAAAATCACGATTCTTGTTTCATCATACAAGAGTTACGACCATATGTCACCCATTGAAAGGCGAGTTCATCATGTAGATTACATGCTCATACATTTGTCATGCATGCACCGGGATGAAAAGTTGGTTCCCTCACTCGAGGTCTACTATACTGGACTGAGAAATGTTGGAAAATAAAGAATGGGGTTCGATAAGAGGGTCATGGTCTAAAGGAAATTGAGAGCACGAAGATGAACGACACAAACACTGAAAAAACTTAATGGAACACTACGAAAACAAAAAAAAACAAAAGTATATGACCTTGTTTTGGAGCCTATCTCTGATATCAACTTATACAAACCTCATGATCACGTGGTCACACAACTCACAATCAAGATTGAGATATGATCCTGGAAAGCCAAAATAGGTCTGATAGGAGTGTGACGTAATGGAAACCTGCCCCCAAGGCACCAACACTATTAGAATGAAGTAGAATGACCCCAAGAAGCCAATTAATCTTCGATAAGTCAGATTTAGTTCGTTCAAGAACTGAAGAATGCAAGAATCACTCTCACATGTTAAAAATGAAAAATTCAGAAGTATAATTTGTTAATGGCTACCGAAATTTAGGTTACAAGAGTTTAAATAGTTCTTGAAAAAATAACCCTAATGGATTTACCCTAGTGGACTGAATTGACCCACTTACAAAACTAACCCAAAAATCTTAAACTAAAAAGCCCATAACCTGATCCAAACAAGCCTTGAATCCTAATTGAAAACAAAGTATTAATTAAGCCTGAACAAGTCTTGGGTTGTAGCTAACAAAATAAAATAAAACCCATAATATTAAATTCATATTCTATTGTGAGAAGAAGAGAAGGAAAAAAATATTACAGAATTGATTCGTGGCTTAATTATAGCCTTCTAGGCAGCCCATTAATCCTAGAAACTAAAAGAAAAGATAGTCGCCCTGTTGTATCCAAGTTGTACTAGGATTCTTTTGTTTTCTTTGCTATGTTTTCTCGTCATTGAAAAGTTGGAAAATTAGCAGCCTTGTTTTCGAAACCTCATGGCCCAAACAAGGTTGGATTGGGCCTCTCTTGCATATGGATAAGATGTACTTAGGCCTCCTCTTTATACTTCAATGGACCCTTCAAATCTGACTTGGTCGAAACCTTCAAAACCAATGCATTAAATGCCTTTGTCTTGGACCCATTGGCCCATTTGGAACATGTAATGTGATACGGTTCAGCATTGTGACATGACCCAAGCCAGGTCAAATTCGGATATTGGAGTAAAATTTTCTCTCGTCCAGTTTTACGCTATTGAGCATAATTGATCAATCTGAAAACTTTACCAAAAGATTCAAGAGGCATTTGTTTATGTTATGGTAAATTTTCAGGTGAATCGGAGTTCGGAAAGGACTTGCGATATAGATTAGAACAATTTGTACGAATATTGTTATTTACTTCGTTTTGACCTGTCGACTTTCTATTTGGAAAGAATTTTTTTTTTAAGGATGTGACAGCTTGTTTTGAGAATTTTCTAATTCCATAAGAATCTTTAATGAGCTGAAACATAATTTTCAAGAGCGGCAACAATTCGTTAATGTTCCAGAATGCTTTTCTTATAAGAATTCCTTATTCATCCTAGCTACACAATAAAAGAAGGGTTGATGTTATTTCATGACAAATTAGTTATTGTTATTATTTTCTTTCATGTTTGGGCTTAATTAAAACTTTGTTTTGATCCAGGATCTAAGGATTGTTTGGATCAGGTTATGGGCTTTTCAGTTTAGGGTTTTTGGGTCAGTTTTGTATGTGAGCAGTTTAGCCCACGATGGTAAATCCATTAGGGTTAATTTTTAAAAACTATTTAAACATATATAACCTAAACTTCGAGAGCCATTGATGAATATTACTTCTGAATTTTTCAGTTTTAACATGTGAGAGTGATTCTTGTATTTTTCAGGTTCTTGAACGAACTGAATTTGACTTATCAAAGATTAACTGGCTTCGTGACGTCCTTCTATTTCATTCCAATAATGTTGGTGCCTTGGGGCAGGTTTTCATTGTGTCACACTCCTATCAGATCTATTTTGACTTTCGGGGATCAAATCTCAATCTTGATTTTGGGTTGCGTGATCACGAGGTCCGCATTGGATTTTTTTTAGTGTTCCTTTAAGTTTTTTAATGTTTGCGTCGTTCATTTTCTTTTTCTTTGTGTCCGCGTCATCTAAGAAAAAAAAAGATTATATTTCATCTTGTTACTGTCTCTAATCTCTAATCATATATATATATATATATATATATAAAGAGAGAGAGATTATGATACGGTTCAGCCTTGTGATACGACCCAAGCAAGGTCATATTCGGATTTTGACATAAACCTTTCTACCATTTACTTTTATGCTATTGAGCATAACTCCAAATACAACTGTTGGCTGGAGCTGAAACTTTACTAGACGATTGCAGAGGTATTTGTCTATGTTGTGGTAAATTTTCAGGTGAATCAGAGTTCGGAAAGGACTTGCGATATAGGTCAGAACATGCTATACAAATTTTGTTATTTACTTTCTTCTGACCTGTGGACTTCCTATTTGGCAAGGATCCTAAGGATGTGACAGCTTGTTTTGAGAATTTCCTAGTTCCACAAGAATCTTTAATGAGCTGAAACATAATTTTCAAGAGTGGCAACGATTCATTAATGTTCCAGATTCCTTTTCTTATAATGATTCCTTATTCATCCTAGCTGCACAAGGAAATAAGGGTTGATGCTATTTAATGACAGATTATTTATTTTTATTATTTTCTTTCGTGTTTGGGCTTAATTATAACTTTGTTTTGAGCTAGAATCCAAGGTTTTTTTGGATCAGGTTATGGGCTATTCAGTTTAGAGTTTTTAGGTCAGTTTTGTATGTGGGTCAGTTCAGCCCACAAGAGTAGATCCATTATGATTAATTTTTAAGAACTATTTAAACACATGTAACCTAAATTTTAGGAGCCATTGATGAATATTACTTCCGAATTTTTTAGTTTTAACGTGTGAGAGTGATTCTTGCATTCTTTAGTTTTTGAACGAACTGAATCTGACTTATCGAAGATTAACTGATTTTATGGCGTCATTCTACTTCATTTCAATAGTGTTGGTGCCTTGTGACAGGTTTTCATTGTTTGACACTCCTATCAAACCTATTTCAGCTTTTTGGGATCAGATCTCAATCTTGATTGTGGGTTACGTGATCACGAGATTCGCATCATAATGGGTCCTTGCTAGTGTTTATGGGTTGATCCACATCATTGACCCTTGAGCGTTTTCATTTATTCCACCTTCCTTTACGCGGGGTTATCCTAGGTGCGGGATGGTCAAATATCTCAGCGTCTCCTCTACGAATAAGCAACACATCTAGCTCAATGGTGGTTGGAGTGGCGTGTGTAGCCTTCTGATTTTTTCTTTTTCATTCTCTCTTACTTGATTTTTGTGTTGGCCTTAAAAAAACAATCAGCCCCTAGGGTTTGTTATACTTAAGATTTCATCCTTATTCTCTTCATTACAATTTTTAAGATTTAAATCATTTATGGAATTAAGGGGTTTTTCCAATTTCACTCATTGTTCTCTTTATTGCAATTTTTTCATTATGAATACTTTATTAAATTAATATTTTTTTTAATTTCATCCCCAATAGATATTTTCACCTATCAAATTTAGTTTTTGTTCTTTTTATTGCTATTTTTAGATGGTTTTTGCAAAAACTATTTTTGACAATTTCATCATTCTTTTGTTTTTTTCCTATCAAATCTAATGTTTTTTATTATTGTTGTATTTTTTCAACCTTGCAAGTTTCTTTTAGATTGATTTTTTTTATTTCATTCTCCAACATTTAATTAGACGAGTATTAATCTTTTTTGTTAAGTCCAAGTCTAGAATTTAATGGTTTACAAGTTTAAGAGATTGACTCCGATTTACGAAATTGACACAGACACGGGTTTCCGTGGTTTTTCTGCTTTTTTTAAAGCTTTTTTGTTCTATCCTTTACCATTATGTTATTTTTTTTATTTGTTTTTATGAAATTTTTATAGTCAATTTTAAAATAAAATAGGTCGCCTTGCTTTTAGTTTTTTTGGTCTTTGTTTAATTTAGATTTTCTAAAAGAATTTTGTTTTTGAATTGAATTAATTAATTTCATCATTCAATATTTAAAAATTTTAGGTGTTAAGCTCATGGATTGAGTTCAAGCCAAGAATTTAATGGATTGTGAGTTTGAGAAACAAAAAAAATATTCCTTTTGTGAAATCAACAAAAATGACTGACCTGCCAACTATTTAAGGTAACGGCAACCACATTTGATTTGTTCCTTGTTAGCACATAAATATCCTCTCCCTATCAAACATGATAATTGAGACAAACTTCACTCACCAACCCAAAATTTCACCTTTCACTCACCTTCTTTTCACTATCTGCACACTTATCATCCACCCTTGACCTAAAATAAAAGCTCCAAACATCATGCAATTCTCAGTATCACAAAATAAATATAAATTAATGGCCCTCTGTGGTGATTTCATATTCCAAACTTCCCTAGTTTATAAAAAAAAATCATAAAAAACCATTCAATAGGTAATCACAACGACAAACTCCTCCAACTGTTTGAGTTGAAATCTTCTCACCCTAAAGTACTCGAGGCTTTTGTTCTTATCGATCTAATCCATGGAAGACCATCTCAAGATAAATGCACCTGAAAAATTAAGTTATTAAATTTAATCAGACACATGATCCAATTCATGGGTCAGATAAATTAACATAGGTCAATTAAAATGATCAAAATAATGTCGCTTCAATTTCTTTTTAAAAAGTCAAAATAATGCTATTTTAAAAAAATAAATAAAAAGTCAATTTAAGTTTTAACTAAATCAATCATATTATCAAAGATTTTAGATCAAATAAGGTCATATAACTTTTTTAGAACTTGGCTAGGCCATGAATGGATCCAAACGGTTGACACAAACTTTAATCCTATCACTGTCAGGAAGAAAAAACTTATTCAAGAATCTCTTCCAACAAATCTAAAAAACATGTATGAATTCAAGAACAAAGACAACAAAAACAAGTAGAAGTCAAATAGCCAAATGCCACAAATTAAATCTAGAAACAAATAGTAAACAACCTCAGCACTACCAAAACCATAGAGAGCAAATGTACTAGAGTGACCATGATAAATGATGGGCACATCCAATTGCCCAACATTAATCTGAGCATCCTATTCCTGGCATAGTTGCACATTCACACTACATTTTAACCCCCAGATATGTATTGACTAATCTTATAAAAAAAATCTTTGATCATTGGGTTGTTAGTCAACCTAT
>Ga0307510_10005945_pt1 | contig 14566 bp, 12 predicted proteins | sample 12_EM_MG_FD_207224 | JGI IMG/M metagenome (GOLD analysis project Ga0307510, IMG submission 207224) | Populus trichocarpa ectomycorrhiza microbial communities from riparian zone in the Pacific Northwest, United States - 12_EM | ecosystem: Host-associated > Plants > Roots > Unclassified | place...
CGAGGTGTGGTCGAAGTTCTCGCTGCACACCCAGCCGCCCGCCGTCCACGGCGAGACGATGATCGCCGGGACCCGGTAGCCGGCGCCGATCGGCAGGCCGTTGCCCGGCGTCCCGCCCGGCGACGTCTTGGCGACGAACTCGCCCGGCGTGCCCGCGGGCGGGGTCGGCGGGACGACGTGGTCGAACAGGCCGTCGTTCTCGTCGTAGTTGAGGATGAACGCGGTCTTGGCCCAGACATCCGGGTTCGAGGCGATCGCGTCGATCTTCGAAGCGACGAACGCCGCCCCCTCCGCGGGTGTGTACTGCGGATGCTCGGACGCCGTCGAGGTGCAGATGATCCAGGAGACCGCCGGCAGCTTGTCGTTGCGCGCGTCGTACTCGAACTGGCCCTCCGGCCGGTGCGTGAGCCCGTTGACCGCGAGCGGCGAATCCGCGGGCGCGTTCCGGAAGTTCGCGAACTGTTCCAGCATGTTGCAGCCGTAGGTGTCGGTCTGCTCGTACACCTTCCAGCTCACACCCGCGGCCTGCAGGCGCTCGGCATAGGTGGTCCAGGTGTAGCCGCCTGCCGGCGAGTGGTTGTCCAGGATCGGGCCGCCGTGCTCGCCGTCCGGGTCGACCGTGCCGGTCATCCACATCATCCGGTTCGGCCAGGTCGGACCGAACACGGAGCAGTGGTAGGAGTCGCAGATGGTGAACGCCTCCGCCAGCGCGAACTGGAACGGCAGGTCGGCGCGGGTGTGATAGCCCATGACGTACGGGCCGTTCTTGCCGTCCGCCTTGCGGTGCGCCGGCAGCCAGTTGTCCATCTTCCCGCCGTTCCAGGCGTCGTGCTGGACCTGCCAGGCATGCGACGTCGACGGGATCTTCTGCGCGTTGGTGGCGTGCGTGTCCAGGTGGAACGGCAGCGCGTACCCGGCCGGGTTGAGCGCGTCCGGCTGGTAGAACACGGACTTGCCGTCCGGCAGCTTGGCGGCGTTCGGGTCGTTGAACCCGCGCACGCCCGACAGCGTGCCGAAGTAGTGGTCGAAGGAGCGGTTCTCCTGCATCAGCAGCACGACGTGCTCGATGTCGCGCAGGGAACCGTGGCGGGGCGCCTCCTGTGCCAGCGCGCGCTGGACGTTCGGGGGCATCAGGGTGGCCGCGGCCGCGGTGGCGGCGACGCCGGCGGCAGATCCGAGAAGACGTCGGCGAGTCAGTTCGGTCATGCCCGACACCCTCGTTCGCGGTTGTCACCCTGAAAGGTGGCAACCGGCGAACGAGGGCGGAACACGAAGTGAAAACAGCTGCCGAACCGGTCAGAAAGTCACATCCGAGCATTGATAGAACGCGTTCGCCGTGTCGGCGATGTCCCAGACGGCGAGGATCATGTGCCGCCCGCTCTTGCCCGAAGGCAGGTTGCCGCTGTGCGAGACGTCGGCGTCGGGCCGTTGATTGTCGAACGGCACGGTCAGGAACGGGGTGAGATCCAGCTGTGCGCGGGTGAGCGGGTCCGAAGGGTTCCAGCCGTCCTTGGTGACGAAGTAGCGGAACGACGTCGTGGCGTGCGCCGCCGTCAGGTGCCAGCTGAAGGTGTAGTTCGCCCCGCTCGTGAGCTGTGTGGCCGGCCAGGTGCCGCCGCGCTGGTCGTCGATCTCGGCGAACTGGCTGAGTCCGGCGGAGCAGAGCTTGCCGTCGGCGGGGCCGGCGCTGGGGAAGTTCTTCGGACCTTCGGTGCCCTGCGGCTCGTACTGGATTTGACCGCAGTCGGAGACGGACTTCTGGGCGCACTTGTAGGCGCGGCTCTGCGGGTTGATGGTGTAGCCGTGGCCCCAGGCGACGCCGGTGAAGAGCAGCGGGAGGGCTAGTGCCGCGGTGACCGCGAGGGTGAACTTCTTGAGCATGTGACTCCTCTCACAAAAGGTGTCACACATTGTGAGTTATTTTCCCCCGTGGTTCAGACCACTGACCGGCCGAACCTGGCGCAGTGGACACTGGCCTGATTGGTCCAGACATTGGGCTGATCGGCCCAGCGCGTTGCGTCCGCTGCAATAGGCCGAATACGACGAAAGCCCCGCCGAAGCGAGGCTTTCGATCATGTGAGCGGATGACGGGATTCGAACCCGCGACCCTCACCTTGGCAAGGTGATGCGCTACCAGCTGCGCTACATCCGCAGTACTTCTTGCTGATGGAAGAACCCTACACCGGGGGTTGAGTGCCTCATCAGCCGGGTCGGGACGTGCCCTGACCCGGTACTTCCGTGTCACAGCTGGCGTACAAGGGGTGACGAGGGCTCATTCCCTCCGTATGGTGTCCCCATTCGACCGAATGGTGATCCGTCGGGGAGGAGGTGCCGGGCCGGATGACCGAGCTGGGCACGATGCCGCCACCAGCGGCCTCGGAATCCGACGAGCAGGCACTGCTTCAACGGCTGCGCAATGGCGAGGACGCCGCGTTCGGCGAGCTCTTCGAGCTGCATGCGGCCGCGGTCCGCCGGCTCGCGCAGAGTCTCGCCTCCGACCGGTCGGAGGCCGAGGACATCACCGCGGAGACCTTCTTCCGCGTGCTGCAAGCACTGCGCCGGGGCTCCGGTCCGCGCGACTACGTGCGCGCCTATTTGCTGACCGTCGCCCGCCGGGTCTCCTGGGAGTGGCACGGCGCCCGCCGGGACGTCCCGGTCAGCGACGACGAGCTGAACTTCCGGGCCGGGGTCGGCGCGGACAGCCACCAGCGCACGGCCGAGCACACCTTGATCACCACTGCGTTCACCAGCCTCCCCGAGCGCTGGCGGACGGTGCTGTGGCAGACCGAGGTCGAGGGCGAGCAGCCCTCCATGGTCGCCACCCACTTCGGCCTGAGCGCGAACGCCACCGCGGCGCTGGCCCGCCGCGCCCGCCAGGGGCTGCGAGCGGCCTATCTGCAGGCACACCTTTCGGTGAACCGCGGGCCGGACTCGTGCCGCGCGGTCGTCGAGAAGCTCGGCGGGTTCACCGCGGGCAGCGTCACCGGCGCCGAGGCGGAGCGGATCAAGGCCCACCTGCTGGGCTGCCCCTCCTGCCGGGCCACCCAGGACGAACTCCGCGACGTCTGTTCCTCCCTGCGCGCCCACGCCGGCGTGCTCGTGGTGCTGGTGCCCGCCGCCGCGGGCTCGCTCGGCAGCGGCCTCTGGACCGGTCTCGGTGCGACGCTCAAGGGCGTGCTGGCCGGGTCGAAGATCAAGGTCGGCCTGGCGCTGGCTTCGACGGCGGCCGCCGGTGCGGTCGGGATCGCGGCCGGGCCGGTGTTGTTCGGCCAGGGCCCGGTGTACGACGTCGGGCTCAGCGGCGGCGCGCCCGAGCTGGTCGTCGTGCCGCCCAGCCCGGAGCCGCAGCAGCCCCAGGAACCGCCGCCGCGGATCGGCTACGGCGTCCTCAACGGCCGTGGGATCACCGGCCCCGTTTACCACCAGGCCGTGCCGCCGCAGCATCTCGGCGCCGGCGAGGTCCCGGCGCTGCCCGGCGCGGACGCCCCCGCCGTCCCCGGTGACGGCGTCAACGGCGTGACCCCGCGCGACGACATTTCCTCGACGTACATGACCACCGGTACGGAGACTTCGCCGCGGCTGGACACCCCCGCGGCGACGACCGAGACCAGCGAGTCCGCCAAGCCGACGCCGACTTTGACGCCGTCGGAGACCAAGCCCACACCCACGACGGTGACCCCGACGGGCAGGCCCGCGCCGCCGTCGGAGCAAGCCGATCCGGAAGTCGCGACGCCGTCGGACTCCGGGACGACGTCTTCCACAGTGCCTGCGAATTCCACAGCGCCCTCCAATTCCACCGAGCCCGCCAACCCGGTGACGCCGACGTCCGAGGCCCCGCCGCCGGACAGCTGCGCAAAGGCCACCACATCGAGCGACGACGCGCCCACGACGTCGACCTCACCAGTGGTCTACTGAGCTGCGAAGATCATTCTCACGTGCTGATTGCCCGGTTGCGGCCTCGCGCGTGCGCGGCCGGTCACGGTACCGTGGACAAGCTCAAGTCGAGGGCTGCCCGGGAGGCAACTGAATGAACCGGCTGGTGCGCGGCGAAGACGGCCGCGACTGGGTGGTCCGAGCCCAGATGGAATGGCGGGCGCCGGCCACGGCGGACGATTTCGAGCACGACGTCGCCGGTAGCTACGGCCCCGGGATAGCGATGATCGTGGTCACCGCGCTGCTTGCCGTGATCCTCGTCGTGTGGACGCCCGACCAGGTCTCAATCCCGGCCTGGGTGCTTCTCGCGCTCCTGCTGGTGATGCTGTTCTTCCCGCTGCGGTGGATCCTGCGCCGCCCGTGGACCGTGGTCGCCGAGACCGAGGGCGACCTGACCGGCGACCGGCCCTCCGAGCGCTGGGTCGGCACCATCCGCGGCATGTTCACCGTGCAGGGCGAGGTCAAGAAGATCTCGAAGACGATCCAGCGGCACTCGCTGCCCGACTTCGACGGGCCGCTTCACCCTGTGGAGTAATCGCGGCCGACGCGCGAGACTGAAGGCATGCCCGAACTGCCCGAGGTCGAAGCGCTGGCTCATCACCTGCGCGAACACGCCGTCGGCAAGACGGTGTACCGGATCGACGTCGCCTCGCTGAGCGTCCTCAAGACGGCCGTGCCGCCGTGGACCGACCTGCACGGCCGCGAGATCACCGGCGCGACCCGGCACGGCAAGCACCTCGACGTCGTGGCAGGCGACCTTCACCTGGTCGTCCACCTGGCGCGGGCAGGCTGGCTGCGCTGGTCCGAGGGTCTTTCGGCGACGCCGCTGAAACCCGGCAAGGGGCCGATCTCGCTGCGGGTCCACCTCGACGCGGCCACCGGGCCCGGCTTCGACCTCACCGAGGCCGGCACGAAGAAGGGCCTCGCGGTGTGGATCGTCTCCGACCCCCAGGAGGTCCCCAGCATCGCGCGGCTCGGGCCGGACGCGCTTTCGCTGGACGCCACTCAGCTGCGCGAACTGTTCGCCGGGAAGGGCACCCGGCTGAAGTGGGCGCTGGCCGACCAGTCCCTGATCGCCGGGATCGGCAACGCCTACTCCGACGAGATCATGCACATGGCCAAGCTTTCGCCGTACGCGACGGTCGGGAAGCTCGACGAGGGCGCGCTGGAGACCCTGGCCGAGGCGATCATCGCGATCGAGTCCGACGCCGTGCGGCGGTCGGTCGGCCAGAAGGCCGCGATGCTCAAGGGGGAGAAACGGTCCGGCCTGCGGGTGCACGCGCGGACCGGGCTGCCGTGCCCGGTGTGCGGCGACACGATCCGTGAGATCTCCTTCGCGGACAAATCCTTCCAGTACTGCCCGACCTGCCAGACCGGCGGCAAACCTCTCGCCGACCGCCGCATGTCCCGCCTTCTCAAGTAGCCGGTTACCGGTCTCTCCGCCGGATTCGCCCGATCGGCCGCACGGGCTGTGCCAACCGGCGCCGACACCGCCATCGAGAGCGCGAACGTGCCCGCGATGATCCCTCGAAACCGCACTCTTCCTGCCGCTTTCCCCGTATCCGGTGGAACAAGGCCTGCCGCGCGCGTGTTGCGGACAGTGACCATGAGTCCCGTCATCGGACTCTGGGTAGGGTCATCCCCACCCTGGGTCGTCACAGTTGGACAGAAAGTGGGAATGGGCCTTGCACCCGGTTGGTCGAGCGCAGAGCATGGACGCCGTGTCCGGGTTTCCGCTTGCGCAGATCATTCCGTGGGGTTTTGCGCTGCTTCTCGGCATCCTGGTGATCGTGCTGCTCGTCAAGCAGCGCCGCCCGGCCAGCGTGGTGGAAGACGCCATGCTCCAGGCGGTGCACCGGATGTCGAAGGCGGCGCCGAACCTCCGTTCCGGCCTGGACGAGGAAGCGGCCGACAAGATCACCACCCAGCTGCTGCAGATGCTCGACTGCGTAGCGGTCGGTATCACTGACAGTGAGGGCACGCTGCTGTCCTGGGACGGCGAGGCGAACGAGCACTACGTCGACCTGGTGGACGCGATCGGCGCGGCGATCCGCAAGCACCGCCGTGAGGTCGTGGCGCACGACCGGATGCCCTGCAACCACCGCGGCACGTGCCGGATGAAGACCGCGGTGATCGTGCCGCTGATCGTCGAGGGCGAGACCGAGGCGGCGCTGATCGTCGTCGGCCGGACCCGTGGGCGGCTGGTGCAGATGGCCGACGCGGTCGCCCAGTTCGTCTGCACGCAGTTCGAGCTCGCGCGTCTCGACGAGTCCAAGCACCAGCTGCAGCAGGCGGAGATCAAGGCGCTGCGCGCGCAGATCTCGCCGCACTTCGTCTACAACGCGCTGAACACGATCTCCGCGCTGATCCGGACGGACCCGGAGGAAGCGCGAGAGCTGCTTCAGGACTTCGCCGACTTCACGCGCTACTCGTTCCGTACGTCGGGCATGTTCACATCGCTCGCCGAAGAGCTTCGCAACATCGACCGGTACCTGACGATCGAGAACGCGCGCTTCGGCGGCCGTCTCGAGGTGCGGATGAAGATCGCGCCCGAGGTCCTTTCGGTCGTGGTGCCGTTCCTGATCATCCAGCCGCTGGTGGAGAACGCCGTCAAGCACGGGCTGGCGAGCAAGCCCAGCGGCGGCTGCGTCACGGTGATCGCGCAGGACTACGGCACCGAGGCGCTGATCAGCGTCGAGGACGACGGCATCGGCATGGACCCGAGGCGGCTGAGTGAGCTACGCAGCGCGCACCGCACCGGCGCGCACGTCGGGCTCGGCAACATCAACCAGCGGATGCAGCAGGTGTTCGGCGGCGACTACGCGGTGATGGTCGAGACCGCGCCCGGCGCGGGCATGAAGGTGACGCTGCGGGTGCCGAAGTTCGTCCCTGGCGTCCGGCCGAACCTGCCGGACTACAGCGCCGACGACGACGAGGCGGCGGACGTCCCCGCGCAGGCCGGGCCGGGCCAGCTCAACGGCGCCGAGGTGAACGGCGTGAACGGGACGCGCCGGGGCATCCTCCCGATGGGGTGAATCCCGCTAGCCTGGGGCTATGAGCGTTACCGAGAAGCTGGCGTCGCGGATTCCGGTGCTCGCCGACCGCGTCGAGCGCAAAGACGTCGTGGCCGTGGTCAAGCTGCACGGGGTGATCACGCCTTCGCCGTCGCCGCTTGCCAGGGGCGCGATCAACCTCGCCGCCGTCGAATCGGCGCTGACCAGGGCCTTCGCCCACGACCGGCTCAAGGCCGTCGCGCTGCTGATCAACTCGCCCGGCGGCGCGCCGACGCAGTCCGGTCTGGTCGCCGAGCGGATCCGCCAGCTGGCCGATGAGAAGAAGGTCCCGGTGCTGGCGTTCTGCGAGGACGTCGCCGCGTCTGGCGGGTACTGGCTGGCCTGCGCGGCCGACGAGATCTACGCGCACCGGACGTCCATGGTCGGCTCGATCGGCGTGATCAGCGGCGGCTTCGGGTTCACCGGGCTGCTCGAGCGCTTCGGCGTCGAGCGGCGGCTGCACACGGCGGGCGCGAACAAGTCGCGCCTCGACCCGTTCAGCCCGGAGAAGCCCGAGGACGTCGAGTGGCTGAAGAAGATGCACTCCCAGCTCCACGAGCTGTTCGTCGGCTGGGTGCAGGAACGGCGTGGCAAGCGGCTCACCGAGGAAGAGAACCTCTTCACCGGCGACGTCTGGCTCGGCGCCAAGGCGGTCGAGCTGGGCCTGATCGACGGCTTGGGCAGCCTCCGCCAGGTCATCACCGAGCGCTATCCGGACGCGGAAATCTCGGTCGCCGAGCCGAAGCGGCCGCTGCTGGCCAGGCTCGGCATCGGCGCGCCCGCGGCGGCGGTGCTGGAGGCCGTCTCCCAGAAGGCCGTCTGGTCCCGCTTCGGCCTCTGAGCAGGCTTCGCGGCTCCTTCGTCGCAGCTCATCCCCTCATGCGCCCCAATGTGGCGTTCGGTGCGTCCAATGCACCGAACGCCACATTCGCTGCGTCCAACGCACCCAATGCCACATTGGGGCGCTCGGGCCGGGCCACTGACGGCTGGGCCTTCAGGGCAGACTTGACGCCCGGATCTGCCTGAGCCGCGAAACGCCTACTGACAAGGGCGAACATCGTCAGCTTCCCTCTAAACGGGCTTTGTTGCGATCCGCAACAAATCCGGTCGACGAGGAGGTCGCCCTATGTCTGTCATAGACGTGCCCCGCTCCCCACGCCGTCGCCGATTCTGGCTCGGCGCCGGTGCCGCTCTTGGTGCCGCTCTGATCGCCATCCCCCTGACGATGACCGCTTCGGCGTCCATCCCGCCGCCCGAGGCCGGCTGGACGACCGTCTTCTCCGACGACTTCACCGGCGGCGCCGGGGCGCTTCCGAACGGCGCCAACTGGATCATCGACACCGGCCACTCCTATCCCGGCGGCCCGGCCAACTGGGGTACCGGCGAGATCCAGAACTTCACCGCCAGCCCGAGCAACCTCGCCACGGACGGCGCCGGGAACCTCCGCATCACGCCTTTGCGTGACGGCGCGGGCAACTGGACGTCCGCGCGAGTCGAAACGCAGCGCACGAACTTCAAGCCACCGGCAGGCGGCGTGATGCGGATCGAGAGCCGGATCCAGATGCCGAACGTCACCGGTGCCGCCGCGCTCGGCTACTGGCCCGCGTTCTGGGCGCTCGGCGGGCCCTACCGCGGCAACAACTGGAACTGGCCGTCCATCGGCGAGTTCGACATCATGGAGAACGTCAACGGGATCAACTCCGTCTGGGGCGTCATGCACTGCGGCGTCAACCCCGGCGGCCCGTGCAACGAGACGACCGGCATCGTGAACAACCGGGCCTGCCCCGGCGCCACCTGCCAGGCCGGGTTCCACACCTACCGCTTCGAATGGGACGCGAGCGTCAGCCCGCAGGTGTTCCGCTGGTTCGTCGACGGGCAGCAGTTCCACTCGGTCAACCAGAACCAGGTCGACGCGACGACGTGGGCGAACATGACCGGTCACGCCGGCTACTTCGTCCTGCTGAACGTCGCGATCGGCGGCGCCTTCCCGAACAACAACTCCGGCACCGTCACCCCGGGCGCCGGGATCCAGCCGGGTCATCCGATGGTCGTCGACTACGTCACGGTGTCGACCAAGGGAACCGGCGGCGGCACGACCACGCCGACGACACCCACCACTCCCACGACGCCGACGACACCCACGACGCCGACGACCCCGACCACACCGGGCGGCGGCAACGCGTACGCCACCATCCAGGCCGAGTCGTTCAGCCAGCAGAACGGCCTCGCGACGCAGGCCACCACCGACACCGGCGGCGGCCAGAACATCGGCCCGGCAGGCAACGGCGACTGGACGCTCTACGGAGGCGTCGACTTCGGCACGACCGCGGCGCACACCTTCCAGGCGCGGGTCGCGTCCGGCGCGGCCGGCGGGGTCAGCGGTCTGGTCGAGGTGCGGCTCGACAGCCTCTCCAGCGCACCCATCGGGAGCTTCGCCATCGCCAACACGGGCGGCTGGCAGAGCTGGCGGACCGTCCCGGCGAACATCGCCGCGACCACCGGCACGCACAACGTGTACCTGACGTTCACGAGCGGCCAGCCCGCTGACTTCGTGAACCTCAACTGGTTCACCTTCGTGCACTGAATGACGGACTCGTGGCCGGCGACGCCACCGACCGGCTCGCCGGTCACGAGTCCGCCCACTTCAGGCGGACGGGGGCTGGACATTGCACTCGGCAATGGGCAGGATGCGTTTCACTGTGAGTGCTCACGATGACACCCGGAAGCTCATTGTCCTGGCCGTGGACGATGAGCCGAGAGGTCTTGACGAACTCGTCCACTGCCTGCGTAACAGTCCGCACGTGGCGATGGTCTTCCCGGCCATCGACGCGTCCGAGGCGCTGCGCCTGCTGTCCACCGACGACCCCCGCCTGCGTGACCGCAAGGACCGCGGGCTGCCGATCGTGGACGCGGTCTTCGCCGACATCGACATGCCCGGTCTGTCCGGGATGGAGATGTCCCGGGTGTTCGCCGCGCTGCGGCCTTCGCCCGCGCTGGTCTTCGTGACCGGTCACGCGGAGGAGGCGGTCAACGCCTTCGACCTCGGAGCGCTCGACTACGTACTCAAGCCCTACCAACAGGATCGCCTCGACCGGGCCATCCTGCGCGTGATCGAGAAGCTGGCCGCGGCCGCCTCGCCGTCGCCGGGCGCCCGGCCGGGCGAGCCGGTGAAGAACGACGACGAGGTCATCCCGGTCGAGCTCGCCGGCACCACCAAGCTGATCCCGCGGTCTTCGGTCCGCTGGGTCGAAGCGCAGGGTGACTACGCGCGGCTGTTCACCACCGAAGGCAGTCACCTCGTCCGGATCCCGCTGGCCCAGCTCGAGGAACGCTGGGAGAAGGCGGGTTTCGTCCGCATCCACCGGTCCTTCCTGGTCGCGCTTCCGCTGATCACCGAGCTGCGCATGGGTCAGGGCGGCTACCAGGTGGTGATCGGCAACGAGGAGAAGGTGCTGCCGGTCAGCAGGCGGCACACTCGCGCCCTGAAGGACCGGTTGGTCGGTTCGGGCCGGAACGGTTGATCCGGGGCCGGCCATGACCGAGGACTATTACCTGCGCCGCGCCAACGGCGTTCGCGAGCCGGACCCCACGCTGGGCAAGAAGCCGCGGTTGCCGCAGCCGACCGAGCAGGCCGTCGTCGAGTCGGTCCCGGCAGGCCCCGAGCCACCGCCGGAGCCCGAGCACCACACGAAAATCAAGCGGCAGCGGGTGGTCCTCGCCGACCCGAAGCGTGCGTCGAGCAGCCTGCGCGCCCGTGTCGAGCTGGAGGAACAGACCAGCTGGGGGAAGCTGCTGGTCAAGGACCTGGTGAAGGTGCAGCTGCGGACAGCGCTCCTGTTTTCGGTGCTCGTCATCGCCGTGTTCGGGGCGCTGCCGGTGCTGTTCTACCTGCTCCCGGGCTTCGCGGCGCTCACCCTCGCGGGCATCCCGATCCCGTGGCTGATCCTCGGGGTGGCGCCCTTCCCGTTCTTGTTCGGCGTCGGCCTTTGGTACAACATGCTGGCCGAGCGACACGAACGCGACTTCGTGGACATGATCGAAAACTAGTTATCCGGCACGTCGTGCGAGGATGCCTCCGTGCAGCTGAATCCGTGGGCGCTGGCCGGCATCGTGCTGGTCGCCGTGGTGACCTTCTATCTCGGTCACCGGTCTTCGCGATCGGCTACGAGCACCCACGACTTCCTGGTCGCGCGCCGCACCGTGCGGTCCCGCCGCAACGCCGCCGCGATCTCCGGTGAGTACCTGTCCGCGGCGTCGTTCCTCGGCATCGCCGGGATCGTGCTGAAGGACGGCGCCGACGCGCTCTGGTTCCCGATCGGCTTCACCGCGGGCTACCTCGCGCTGATGCTGTTCGTCGCGGCACCGCTTCGCCGCTCCGGCGCTTACACGCTGCCGGACTTCCTCGAGGCCCGTCTCGGCTCGAAGACGCTTCGCCGCTTCGCGACGGCGTTCGTCGTGTTCATCGGCGTGCTGTACATGGTTCCGCAGTTGCAGGGCGCCGGGCTGACCCTGGCGACGATCTTCCCCGTGCCCGGCTGGTCCGGCGCGGTCGCGGTGATGGTGCTGGTCGCCTTCAACGTGATCGCCGGTGGCATGCGGGCGATCACCGTGGTCCAGGCCTTCCAGTACTGGCTCAAGCTGTTCGCCATCGCGGCGCCGGCGTTCGTGCTGTGCCTGGTGTTCTTCTCCGGCGGCAGCCCTGGCGGCTACCGGTCGCTGGGCGCGCCCGCGCCACCGGCGTTCATTTCGGACACCACGGTGACCGTGCAGACCGACGTCACCTTGCGGGTCACCACGGATACGTACCTCTGGGCATACGGCATGACCGACAGCGGCCCGGCCGCGGGCCCGACCCACTGGACCCCCGCGGCCGCGCACACGGTTTCCGAGGGCACGAAGCTGAGGTTCCTGGCAGGCACGCCGGTGCCGGTGGTCAGTGACTCGGTCGTGCAGAACTCGGACTGGCTGCACCCCGGGTCGGGCAGCCTCACCGACCTCCTGCAGACGTACTCGCTGATGTTCGCGACGTTCCTCGGCACGATGGGCCTGCCGCACGTGCTGGTCCGCTTCTACACCAACCCCGACGGCAAGGCCGCGCGCCGCACCACCGTGCACGTCCTGTTGCTGCTCGGCCTGTTCTACCTGTTCCCGACACTGCTCGGCGCACTGTCGCGGATGTATGTGCCGGAGCTTCTGGTCACCGGCAAGACGGATGCGGCCATCCTGCGATTGCCCACGGCGATCCTCCCCGGGGTCGCGGGCCAGATCCTCACCGCGGTCGTCGCGGCAGGCGCTTTCGCCGCGTTCCTGTCCAGCACGTCGGGGCTGCTCGTGAGTGTCGCCGGGGTGGTGTCGACCGACCTGCTTCCCGGGCGGGTCCGCGACTTCCGGGTGGCGACAGGGCTGGTCGCGCTCGCCCCGATCGCGCTCGCGGTCTCGCTGCGCCCCGAGGACATCTCGCTGTCGATCGGGCTGACGTTCGCCCTCGCCGCGTCGACGTTCTGCCCGCTGCTGGTGCTCGGCATCTGGTGGCGCAAGCTGAGCTGGCCGGGCGCGCTGGCCGGGATGATGGTCGGCGGCGGGCTTGTGCTGACAGCGCTGGTGGTCAACGTCGTGAGCGGCTACACCGGCGGCTGGGCGCCGTGGTTCGTCAACCAGCCCGCGCTGATCACCGTGCCCGTCGCGTTCGTGACGACGTACCTGGTCAGCCGCGTGACCGGCTACGGGCGCCCGGACCACGTGCACGACATCATGCTGCGGCTGCACGCGCCCGACCCCCTCGGTTTCATGCGCGACCGCGCGGTGGCCCGGTTCGGCCAGGCCGAGGAGAAAACGCGGCTCGCGGTTCGCGGACGGCATCGCAAGTAATTCCGCCTACCGCCGGTCAGGAGATTTCTACCTGATCGGGTGAGTTTGGCTGTGCTATTCGGACATTGCGGCGGGAACCTCGCGGTAGTTTTCTACTTTCGGTCAAGCGCCCGATTGGGGGCTTACCAACCGGCCCAGGAACTCTTTACGGTCCGTTTCCTCAGCAGTACGGCCAGTACGAGAACGGGAAGGTGGAGATCCGCTGTGAGCAGTGCCGAAGAAGACGTCGGCGGCGGGCAAGCCGACTGGGAGAAGATACAGGCCAGTCCCGAATTCGCCGGACTTCGCCGCCGTCTGCGGCTGTTCGTGTTCCCGATGACCGCGTTGTTCCTGATCTGGTACCTGCTCTACGTCCTGCTCGCCGACTACGCGCACGGTTTCATGCGCACCAAGCTCTTCGGCAATATCACCGTGGGCCTGGTCTTCGGCCTGCTGCAGTTCGTGTCGACCTTCGTGATCACCTGGCTGTACGTGCGGTACGCCAACCGGAGGATCGACCCGGTCGCCGACGAGATCCGGGCGGGAATCGAAGGAGAGCCGGGCCGATGAACGTCGCCGCGGGTGTCGAAGGCAGCAACTCCGCACTCAACATCAGCATTTTCCTGATCTTCGTCCTGATCACCCTGGTGATCGTTTTCCGGGCCAGCCGCAGCACGCGCACGACGTCCGACTACTACGCCGCCGGACGCGCGTTCACCGGACCGCAGAACGGAATCGCGTTGGCCGGTGACTATTTGTCGGCGGCGTCGTTCCTCGGTATCGCGGGCGCGATCGCGGTCAACGGTTACGACGGATTCCTTTATTCGATCGGTTTTCTGGTGGCCTGGCTGGTCGCGCTGCTGCTGGTGGCCGAACTCCTGCGCAACACCGGCCGGTTCACCATGGGCGACGTACTGGCGTTCCGGATGAAGCAGCGCCCGGTCCGTGCGGCCGCGGCACTGTCCACATTGGCCGTGTCGTTCTTCTACCTGCTCGCGCAGATGGCGGGTGCCGGCACCCTGGTGAACCTCCTGCTCGGCATCTCCGGCGAGTTCGGGCAGGACCTGGTGATCGCCGTGGTCGGCGTGATCATGATCCTGTACGTGCTGATCGGCGGCATGAAGGGCACGACCTGGGTGCAGATCATCAAGGCCGCGCTGCTCATCGCCGGCGCGTTCGCGATGACGATCTGGGTCCTCGGCCGGTACGGCTTCAACCTCTCGCAGCTGTTCCAGGCCGCCGTCGACAAGGGCGGCGAAGCGGTGCTGGCGCCGGGTAAGCAGTACGGCAAGAACGGCACGACGAAGCTCGACTTCCTCTCGCTCGCCATCGCGCTGGTCCTCGGCACGGCCGGCCTGCCGCACGTGCTGATGCGCTTCTACACCGTGCCGACCGCGCGCGACGCCCGGCGTTCGGTGGTCTGGGCGATCGTCCTGATCGGCGTGTTCTACCTGTTCACGCTGGTGCTCGGCTACGGCGCCGGCGCGATCGTGGGCGCGGACAAGATCGGGAAGGCGCCCGGCACGACGAACTCCGCGGCGCCGTTGCTGGCGCTCGAACTCGGCGGCCCGGTCCTGCTCGGGTTCATCTCCGCGGTGGCGTTCGCGACGATCCTCGCGGTGGTGGCCGGCCTGACGATCACGGCATCGGCGTCCTTCGCGCACGACATCTACGCCAACGTGATCAAGAAAGGCAAGGTCACGACCCGTTCGGAGGTCCGGGTCGCGAGGATC
>Ga0307510_10005946_pt1 | contig 14565 bp, 21 predicted proteins | sample 12_EM_MG_FD_207224 | JGI IMG/M metagenome (GOLD analysis project Ga0307510, IMG submission 207224) | Populus trichocarpa ectomycorrhiza microbial communities from riparian zone in the Pacific Northwest, United States - 12_EM | ecosystem: Host-associated > Plants > Roots > Unclassified | place...
CTCTTTATTTCTCTGAGTACGAAGTTTTGACAGGTGAACCGAAGCAAGGGGTACCTTCCTTTTTTGGGGCGTGACTCGGCTAGCTAACCACCGCCCAAAACGCTCAACTGCCTCCGAGAGTCCTCCGAGTCCGAGGACTCAGTGCAGCCACCTTCCTCGCCTTCCTCCTGCTTATGGAACTGCTGCCACCCCTGCCCACCAAACCTTTGGTTTTAGCATCACAGCGTCCACCCTCAGCAACCCGCCAACATTTTTGCCCTCGACAAACCCACCGACAGGGCCACGAAATGGCATGACAACGCAAGCAGCGGTTCTGCCGCACTTCCTCTCGAGGTTGGCTGTGCATACCACAGCTACCTCCTCCACGCCCATCGTTGGCAGGCTGTCAACGCCTTCGCCCACCGCTCCTCTGTCATCGGCAAGGCGCCGATGTTCTCGCTGCGCCACGCCTCCATCCACGGAGGGCGGTGACCTCACTTCCGACTGGCAGCCAACACTTCGAGCACTAGCTGCAAGGTTGCCGCCCCCGTACTCACTCGTCGCACCTCATGGGGCTGCCGATGCCCTCATTCGTCACGCCTCATAAGGCTACCGACGCCCTTGCGTGTTGCACCCCATGGGCGTGCCAACGCTCTTGCCCGCCGTGCCTCCATCCTCGGCGGGCTGCCAACGCCCTCGTCCGCCACGCGTCCATTTTTGGCGACCGGTGGCCTCGCCTCACGACTGGTGGATGACAATTCGAACACCACCAGGCTCAAGGCCGCCACTTCCATCCCCGCACACCACGCGGCCTCGAGAGAACTCGACGTGAGCCGAAATTCGTACGACGTGGTTGACTTCATCGCCAGATTACGCAGAGTCAACAGCGATGTTGAATGCAGCACAGACACTGCCATCGGATGCTGCGTCGTCATTTATACACGCTACCCCCACATCAAGGCGTCATGCACACCCTCGCTCCTATTTGAGGAGCCACCATTGCCCTTGCCTGCTGAACCCTCATTTACACCGGGCATGAACCTTGCCTTGCAACCCGCTGATGATGCGATCCTCACGCCCGCCGCCTCGGCCTCCTCCGTCATCGGCAGGACACCTATGCTCCCGCCCGCCGCACCCTCGTTTACAGCAACATACTTATCGACGCGGAGCTCGAGGAGCATCTCGTTTGGCCTAGTGGCCTCCCACTTCTGGATGCCATGCTCAACATGGATCCCTCAGTCAAACCAGAGTACACTTGTATTACAGTACTTGAAGCGTGAAATAAAGTTATTTCTAACCCCCCTTGCATTCGTTTTGGAGGGGGAGGGTGTAAGGTGCCCAATATTATTGGTCACCCTACATCAACACGACAAGTGCATGCCCCCGCAAGCGCAAATCACGGGCACACACGATTATGTGTGTGCGATCACATGTAGCACGAGGTGCTGTCTTACCAGCCTGGCAGAAATTGCAAGGCCCTCACCTACGTCAACTGGATCCGGCATACCCCACCGGAACTGTGCGACGAACTCCACCAGAGCGCTCTCGACTGCTGGATGGAATTGCAAGTCATGTGGCACTGGGAGTGCGAAGAACGAGGGAAGGTTGCCTTCAGACCCAGGGAGTCCTCACCCTACGACGATAATGCCACTTGGAAAGAGATGGCTATGCAACATTTGGGAACACCCTCAATCTGAGGGTAAGTTCAAGTTCCTTGGCATCCCCTGTGTGTGTCAAGGATACCAGGCGCCACACATCAACGACACAAAAGCCGTTCTCGCATTCCTTCCTCGACGCGAAGGAAATATCATCTGTGGCCCCCTTCGGGATGCCTTCCTTCGGCTGCAGCTGCACTGCTAGCGTGCCAGAGCAATACCAACGGGTCCCCATTAAAACACCACCCATCCACCCCCAGATTTTATGGTCCGGTGCTAAAGAATACTCACGCCCTGCGCCGGTTCAAAAAAATGTAACACGCCCTAGTACGACGTGTTGTGGTGAATTGTGAAAGTTGTTAGACTAAGCGACTTCCTAAGGGCTCGAGCAACCGTGACAGAGCCAGATCAATCTGTCTATTGCTAAGCTGTGTAAGGAAAAGTAGTCTGCTCCTCCAGGGTGGAGGAGCAGGTCTTTATATACATGCGGGCTCGTGCCAGTACTGTAATCATCTACATTGGTGCTTGCCTGGCAAGCACCCTACTTTCCATGACGACTCTCTAATGAGTCGCTCGTATATAAAGACCCACTCCTCCACCCTGGAGGAGCAGACTACTTTAGTACTTTTCCTTACACAGCTTAGCAATAGACAGATTGATCTGGTTCTGTTGCTTGAGCCCTTAGGAAGTTGCTTAGTCTAACACGTCCTAAGACGTGTTTTGAGAGATTGTGATAGTGTGATAGACTTAATATTTCCTAAGGGCTCAAACAACAGAATCAGATCAATCTGTCTATTGTTAAGCGTCGTAAGGAAAAGTAGTCTGCTCCTCCAGGGTGGAGGAGTGGGGCTTTATATACATGCGGTTCTGTACCATAATTATCTACACAATATCTACATTACTACTTGCTCGGAAAGCAGTCCATTGTCCAGGGTGACTCATTAATGAGTCGCTCCAATCATAATTGCGCAGTATGTGCGATGCGTCGCTCCGCACGGCGTTCGGGCATTTGGGGCATATGAGCGTGCGGCATGTAATGTCCACGCTCATTTATTCAGATGTAAGATCGAACGCACGTTCGTGCGGCATGTGATATCCATGTGCACGCCTTTCGGGGACATGGGGCATGGCATGAACTGGCCATGCTTGTGCGCGCGCACATGGGACGATTTTTATTAGAGTGAGGCGGAGATGAGTACACCACCGCCTTACACTTAGTCTAACAACTTTTACAATTCACCATAACACATCGTAGGACGTGTTACAATGGGCTTACAAAGCAAGAGCGGTGTTTCCCGGATCTGTGGAGCAAGAACCGCAGATTATGGGCTGGATCATTTACACGTCGTGCGCATTTGTGATTCCGTTTCCTCGCTGTCCACGACGTAGCCTAAGATGTGTCTGTACGTTGCACTGCGTGTCCTGGCCTGGCCCCATCATGTCCAGTTTTTTTTTCCGTACAGAGTTGACAGCTGGTTGACTTTTGCGGCGTGACCGTCCTGAAGGGTCCAAACCGTCCAATGCGGTTTGTCTAAAATAGCTGGGCATGTTACGCAAACGTTCTGCAGTTGTCATCCCCCCATCTTACCCGTTATTTCAGAGCCCATATCCCTCCCGTAATCCCAATGTCTTCAACATTTGACTCGAGACCCTCGTCCAACTTCGGAACACTCCTCGCTGCCGCCTCGACCAAGTACACTAAAAGGGCTGGCCAAACTCTTTCAGACCATCCGTTCACGATTATGCTCGACCGCTGCAAATTCCCCGACGACGTCCTAGCCATACTTGAGAGCAAGCCGAAGCTTTCGATGAATTGAGGAAAGGGTGTAGATGTCACAGTGGCAAACTTACTTCATATTTTTGTTCATTCTAGGAGAATGCACAGCATCCAGGGCCCTTTGTACGAACGTATATGTTCAAATGAAAGGGCTGGCTATTATGGGTAAATAGGTGAATAAAAGTGGGTGCGTAATACGAATGTCAGAGGGTGAGTGCGGACGGTGATGGGTTGTGTCACGGAATATTAGTACATGTTCATAATCAGGAAGTCACTGCTGCCGCCTAGATCCAGTGAGAATTGTGTTAAAATTTTGCGCGTGGCGAGGAAAACGAACACAGGTAAAATTATGAGTCAAACACACGAAGATGGGTCAAACGTACGTACAGTGAAGCTATGGTAGAAAACGTCCAGAAAAGGTGTAGGAGAGGAGATTTCGAATGGGTTTGACACCTGCTCCACATGCGGGCTAGGCGAGCTCGCTCGGACCTTCATTGGTGACAGATTGTCAAGTATACAATGAATTCACGTAGAAGACATGAATACGATGGCGATACCTTAGCTACCACTCGTACTCATTGCATCCTATGATCCTTTGCTCCATGCTCCAAAAGCAGCCGCATTATGTCGCTATGTTCAAAATGTGATGCTATCTGGAATGAGGTCCAACCGCACACGTCCTGTGCATGAATATCGGCGCCGCGCTGAAGAATCAACCGTACAAGGTCAAGATCTCCTGCTTCGGAGGCCAGGAATAACGGGGTCTGCATGATGCAATCCCGAAGATTCACCTCTGCACCATACTGGAGGAGGAACTTTGCGACTTCCACTTTACGGAATATCAGTGCAAAATGAAGCGGAGTCCGATCGTCTTCGTCTAGATCATTCGCGTCTGCTCCGTGTTGGAGGAGAATCTGAGCGACCCCCGCTTTCGATGCATGATGCAAAGGAGTCGCCCCTTGATATTCCCGGGCTCTCACATCAGCGCCATGCTCCAGAAGCACCCGAACAACTGCCAGCCGTCCGCTAGCGGATGCGAAATGGAGTGCGCAGTTGTTAGACCCGGTCTGGGCTTCCACATCTGCCTCAAACTCGAGAAGCAACTGAACGACTTCCGTATGTCCCTTGTCTGAGGCCTGTTGCAATGGGGTCCAGCCAATCTCGTCCCTGAGTTCCGTATCTACGCCATGTTCAAGAAGGACCCTAGCAACTTTAGAATGGCCCTTCTGTGATGCGATAGAGAGCGCAGTCTTGTTGTCCAAGCATCGAGAATTCACGTCCCGTGGGTGCGAGATGATCAGGAGCTCAACGATGTCGTGTATACCCGTGGCCGCGGCATAATGCAAAGGTGATGCCCTGAGCTGTGATGGATACTCAGACCGATCGGAACGGCGACGCCAGGGTGAGATTGGATCGTATATCCAGACCCAGACTGGAAGATGATGTTTGCTTGGGTCAAAGAGATACATCATGGCATTCTGGATCTTTGGGGACACATCTTCGAACAGCGCATGGGTAACCCAGTGTTCGGCCGCATAATCTGCAAGAGGACAGTTCTTCAGGTCGTACTCGGTGACATTTTCGTCGAGATGTAGTAGAATACCAAGACATGCACGTGCAATCATGGTATGAGCCGGTGTCATAGAGACATGGAAACGGGAAATAGTGTTATTTGCTTCCCTGAGCCGCTTCGATATTAGGTACTCTTTCACCGAGAAATGTGCGAACTGTATGACCTGGTAACCATCCACATCGACGACGGCGAGTAAGCTCGAACACGTGGATCGGACTGCATATCCTGGGTCTTCCGAGAGCCAATCTTCCCGAAAAATGGGACTTGACTCCGTGTTAAAGTCAAATGCAAGAAACTCCGCGAGCTCCTTGACACGCAGCGGGCGGGCAGCTACCGCAACACACTGCAAGAGACGGTGCGCATATTCCCAATTTTGATTTCCAATATCTTGCAACGTACGCTCATATGTCTCGTCGAGCGTCTCTGGCAATTCGTTCAGAGCATTCCTGATGCGCTGTGGGAGGCAGTGGCGGAGGTAAACAAGCTGGCAAACCGCCCAACGAAACCTAGATACAGGTGTGAGCGAGAGTCGTGAGGAATGATGGGAATGGATTCCTTACATCCCATCAGCTTTTTTCTTGAGGGTTTCGATCACTAGTTCTTTATCCGATGCTCTCCAGACACGCATCTTAGGATCCGTCTCAACGACGAACTTAACATATTCGGCGATGTCTTGGGCTTGTCCGCTCTCGCCATGCAGCGAAACGGAACCGAATACCAGAGGATCGAGGACAAGTTCGATGTCGGCCTCGGGTCGGCTAGTGACACAAATCCGCAGATTCGGTATTTGTGATCCGACAATATCCTCGACGAGTTCCAAGACTTTGTCACGAGGAAACAGTAGACCAGTCGTGATTGGACATTCGTCCAGCGCATCTATGATAATATAGGTTGGTGCTTGTCCCGGGACCTCAATCATGTCTTTAAAACACCGTAGTAGTTCGATATCACTGGCAAATCTGGAACCATAACCATGCGCCACATAGAAATCGGAAAGAATGGCACAGCAGGCGTCGGACTGATCACAAAGTTGGACCAGCAGAGATGAGAGTAACCCACGGAGGTCCTTCTTTTGGTCATCCCGGAAGTCACAATAAAAGAAACCTAGTAAGGCCAATCCAGATGGGCGCATAAGGATATCCCGGATGATTGCAGAACTGATCGATAGCATTTCTTAGTGTTCCGCAAAAGCAACATGAAACGATTCACGTACCAAAGCACGCTCTTTCCGGCACCAGCTGAAGAGGAAAAACCCATAAGTTCGTGGAGAAAGGAGATGGGAGCAAGCAAAGCACCCACGTTTGCCGTGAATCCATAAAAGCGCACTTGGGCCAGCAGAGTTCCATTCGGTATAGGCCTGACCTTGGATCCACCAGGTTCCGGTTCCGGTCAGCTGAGTTTCACAAGCGATCTTGTGATTCTTCCAGGGATCTGGCGGTGACAGCCAATCCCGAACCTTCTGCTGCACCTCATCACCTGCAAAGCAGTCGTAGTGTTTCTGGTCAGCTACACGAACAAAAGGAATAATAAGTGACCCACGTTCTGACTTGTCCATCCTTTTGACAGCGCGTTCCATGGTTTCTATTACACCGTCAGGCAAGGCGCGAGCTTGTCGTTGCCGGAAAAACATACTTGGAACAGCCCGGTCACTGTCTAGCCCTTTCGTTCCGTCTACACCTAGGGCCATTTATAGTCAGAAGCGAAAGACAAACAGGCCAGGTACAATGTCCTCACCGTCCACGGCAGTTCCGAGGACACTATGTTGGACAAGATTGGTCACAACATGGAGTGTCTGTGCTGAGGTCGCCAGAACCTCATCCAAAGTGAGTCTATCCAGATTCTGGAGCACCACGTCGATGTCGTTCTCGCCCCGAAGCTTTCGGAAGAATTTCTCTGCGCGGTGTTGAGTGAGGTACCACATCAGCGAGGGCTTACTTACTTATCCGACCCCGTTTGACCTCTTCAGTGGCTAGAGCGAGGGTAGAAAGTAGTTCTACGATGATCTTCACAAGAATGTCCGTCAAGGCTGTTGTAGAAGGGATCTTGGTGTAAATATCGAGTCTGCTGAGGAAGTTCTCGATCGACCCGAACAATTTGACAAGGGTCTCGTGGCTCGCACTAATGTCTTTGATAGTCTAACACACTCCGATGTCACAGGGATATACGTATGGAAACAGAGGAAGGGACGTACGCCGAGTAGGATGGCGATGCCTGCAAATATAGCCTTTGCAGGAGGGAACGGCTATAGAATTATCATTAGGAATTGACAATCTCTATGATCGTCTTCAAACGTACTAAACCAATACCCTCTCCCAGAGCAGAGTTGGTGGAAAGCGCATAAAGGACGTTGACGGAGTACTTCAGCGATTTCATAACCTTTCCGTCGTCTCCTTTGAATTTACCGAAAACCCGTGCTTGTTCTTGAAGGAAGGTGGTGATGGAATCCACGGAATCGCATTTTTCGAGTTGTTTGGCAAGAGGATGCTCGACCAACTTCGTACCCGTCTTCTCTTCATAACGCTGTAAAGCAGTCTCGAAGAGGAACCGGAAGGACTCAGATGATGAGGGGTTGCTCATTTCTCAGATTGAAAGATAAAGGTAATGAAAGAGGATAGACGGAACGGTGAGATGTGGTGGTACGGGGTTGAGCAGGGAAGGTGCGTATTTGGGTCGCTATCAACAGCCGCCAAGGCTATGAACTGTAGTTTCCCACAGCCCACAAGTAGCGCCGGGATTTTAGTTTCTTGTGATATCCTCAGCGATCAAGCTCCCTCTCCTGTAGACATCGTCCTCGTTCTCGGCAAAGAGCCTGAGGACGATACTCATGGCGATACTTCAGGACAAAAAACCTGGATTATTTCGGTTCTGGGTCCCTGGGCGAGGATTTACCTCCACCTATCAGACACGCAGAATGATCTTTTGATCATCTTCATCTTCATAGTGAAGTGGTTGTGGCGATGAGGACATGAAGGAAGCGTGATATTATAAAACTCTAAACAGCAAGACTGAGCAGCAGCCGTCGCCCACTAAACTATTTATTTTCCAGGAACTATGCCTACCTGGGCGCCCTTGTTCTGTCTTCCGTCTTCCTCACGGCATACCGGGTATTCCAAGCCCCTGTTCACGCATGCCCTTTTCGTTTGACTCAATGTGACCAGGACGGATGCCAGCGTTCGCGGAGATCACTCGAGTCGGGCACGTGTACTACTGGCGACCAACAGGAGAGTAGCCGAGATGAAAGCGCATGTCAGTGGGTGTATGCGCGCACGGCCACCCCTTATGCAGACGAGGTGTACACAGAGGGGCTATTGTTGGAGGTGAGGAGAGGTGGGAGGGATAAATACGAGAAAATTGTGACAACGAAGTCGGAAAGGAAGGTTAACATGGAAGACGAGGTCGAAGGTCAAGGCACTGTATTCGGGTCCTCTTCGAGTCACGTCGGAGTCCTTGCTACATCCAGATCCAGCACTGTTTTCGTGTGTCAGTGGTTGTAGCGCGGACGAGGAGAACGGGACGCGCCAAGGTTGACCGCAATAGTAACTGTTACCCAAACACGTTCTCGTGGTACATACCTTTTCCCATGCATGTCATTGGTGAACCTCCTCCCCCAACAGGCCCGAATAATGATCCCTGGGAGTGCGAGCGAAGCGCCACCGATTGGGGCGATAGGTACGAGACCTTGGTCTTATCGACCCAGGACGAGGCCTTATTCATACTGTACGGCTCACAGCCACAAGTCCGTAAGAAAGAATCACGTGCTGATACACCAAGAAACCGGACCGCTTGTGGATGATGAGTAAGCAGTATCTGCTTCTGCTTCTGCCAAGCTGGCCAAGGCAGACTGTCGTCGTTCTTTCTGCGGGCGGAGGTGATTATCATAGTTTCCATTCACGATTGAAAAACAACTTTCTCTGACGCACTGATACCTGATATAATTAGGAACTACGGAGCAAATGACGGGGCTTGTACTAGTAAGCGCGCTCTGGGGGTGTAAGATGCTGGGGATTGGGGATTTGTGTAGGCTTGTCGAGAACGCCATTCTGAGTAATATCCTCCCAGAGGAACGAACTGAGATCTTACGGGGGCTCTAAAATTAACAATTGCCGTTACCCTTCGCAGTGAGAAGAAGTACTGTAGCACCGCTCACCAGGGTCAGTGGGAAGGGATGGGGTCTCCGCAATCCTGCCAGAACACAGCTTCCTGCCCACGAAAACGCACACAACAAGACGGGTAGCGCGACCAAATTGCGTCCACCGTCTATGTAAAATCGGCCCGAAGATACAGTTTGTGTTGTATGATCGCAGCAACAAGAAGGGGGCACTGAAGAATCAAAACCAAGCAAACATGTTTATGATAGATTAATGGCACGTATTGATGGGTTCGAACGTGCCACTGGCGGATGCCAGCGAAAGTGAGATCAGTCCAGGGTGTTCGGTGGACTGGTGGACTGTATTGGGGCCGATAAGCGCCGAATCAGGGACAATAAAATGGCATGGGCGGCCGGGCCGGGACGGAGGCGTGGGAGGGCGCGGATGGCAGAATCGCCGGGTTGGATGGGCGCTTGTCAGCATCGCGCTTCATTCACTTGCTGCTTAACTCACATCTACTCGCATTCGCATTCGATCGACACTTGGTGAGCCTTCGTAAATGCACGATATGTCCACGAGCATCGCCGCGTTAGGACGCCGCTGACAGTTTGAATATATGCCACAGGCTGTGTTGACTGGGATTTGGCGAAATAGAAGACACTCAAATAGAAGCACGCCCACAAACACACACACACGACCCCACAAATATCATCTGAAAGAAAACGAGACGACAACGACAACGACGGGCAACATCCGATGGCCGCCGGGAAACAGAAGACTACCGCTGCGTCTCACGCGCCTTCGCCCGCGCCCGCTGCTCTGCCAGAAGCGCATAGCAAGAAAAGTAAGAAGAAGAAGCGCGCGGCCACGAAGCCACTCCGAGACGACGTTGATGCCCTCGCGCCGGATGACGCGCTCGACTTCGGGACGCTACCAGCTCCCGACGAGGGGCTCGCCGAGGCCATTGCTGCGGTGCTAGACGCACCGCGCGCGGCAGCGAGCGGCGGCGGTACCGGAGGCGGCCAGCATCTCGGTGTTGCAGGTGCGGACGCGACGGCGGCGGCGCAGGCGGAGCTGCTGGCCACTGCGAACGAATTGTATCAACGGATGGATGCGGGTGGGGGTGGGCTACGGCCTGACGGCGCGTATTGGGCAGCGCTGCCAGCGCACATTCGCAACTTTGTACGGACTGCCTCCCTCTCTCCGCCGTTGCGTGCTGCAGGTGGTAACGAGCGGGCCAAGGCGCAGGCTATGTACGCGATCGCGCAGCAAATGGTGCAGACAGGGGAACAAGGCGGCGAGGGTCAAGTGCCAAGTCAAGCCGTCGCCGGCGTGGGCTCCGAGCGAGACGTTTCGTCCTCAGCGGCGGCGGGGCAATTGGTCGCCGGGTGGCAAGGGGACATATCGTTGCCAGTTGATCCATCGTTTTTTGCAGATGCAGCGTTTACTGCGGCACTCGAACAGCAGGGGGACGAGGAGAACGGGATAATCGGGGTAGGTGTCGGAGTCGCCGAGGTGACGAAGGGCGAAGGAGGAGATTCAGATGAGCGGTCGGGGTTCCACAGCATTGTTTCGGCCGGTGAGGAGGGGGAGAGGATGCCGACGGCGGGGAAGGGGCCGGTGGCCGAAGAAAGAAGTGGCCGAGACCGAGGGAGAAGAAGGAAAAGTGTCGGTCATGGGCCGGTTTCGGGTGTTTCGGTCGGAGAGGTGGAGGAGGATGACCGGGAAATTCCCACGAGGGATGGAAAGTTGGTGACCAGTTCGGTCGTCAGCGATTTGCTACCAAAGGCAGAAGCAGCAGCGGCGGCGGCAGCAGCAGCAGCATCAGCGGCAGCCAGAGCAGCACAAGCAGCAAAGGCTAAAGCATCTCAACTCAATATGCCCTCTCAGACAAGACAGCCATCTTCTAGAGCCCAAGGAAAGCAACCCATGAATTATCCTCCTCCCCCCTCCGGCACAACTACCACTACCACCACCTCCACAATGACATCCACCACCGCCCAACAGAAAACCAATACGCCATCTCCGACAACTCGTTCCTCAAGGGCTGCTTCAAAGGCACCCCTTCAACCCCATCCTCATCCTCATCCTCACACTCACACCCATCATCATCCATCGCCACCGTCTTCAAATACCTCCCAAACCCAGAAACATCGACCGCCCTCAAGTCAAGCCCCGTCGTCTCGGAACAACGCAAATTCAAACAGCAAGATATGGAGCACAAGCTCGACGGAGGAACGGGAACGCATAAAGGAGTTTTGGCTCGGTCTCGGTGAGGAGGACCGGCGCAATCTCGTCAAATTGGAAAAGGAAGCCGTCCTCAAAAAGATGAAGGAGCAACAGCGACATAGCTGCGCCTGCGCTGTTTGTGGTCGCAAGCGGTCCGTCTGCCAATTCCGTCTATGGGTTTTTTTTAAACCCGTGCTGATATACTGATGCCTCACCCTCACCACATGCCGTGTTGTAACTAGGAGCGCCATCGAAGAAGAGCTCGAGGTACTGTACGATGCCTACTACGATGAACTAGAGCAGTACGCGAACATCCAGCAGCGCTATGTCGCCTCCGGCGGCGCACACCCTCCCCCCCCGGGACCCGGTCCTTTTCCCGGTTCCGTCGAACTCGACAAGGACGGAGCCGTCATTGGCGCACCGCGCAACACGCGAGCGTCTGCAAAGCAACCTCAATCCCATCCGCCTCAAGTCAACGGCCGGAAATCGGGCAAACATCCTCCGCAGGAGAGCGAATTTGACGACGATGAGCAGGACGATGAAGAGTTCGAAGAGGACGAGGAATACGAAGAGGACGAGGAGGACGATGATGACGATGACGAGGATGACGATCCCGAGGAGGATGATCCGGATGAGATCCCTCCAGCCAAGCCCCGTACAGGCGCTCGTGCCCACGGCGGTCGCGACCGTCGAGCCGCGCCGAACGGGAAAGCTGCGCCCGGCGATGGGCTCTTCAATTTCGGGAATAGCTTAGCCGTTACCGGTGCGTGGGCAATCATTTTTTAAAGTTTCCTCCGTCGTGTGCCTACTCACGTGTCCCTCTCTTCGTCCTCGTTCACAGGAAACATTCTCACCGTTGCGGATGACCTTCTCAAGAATGATGGGCAAAAGTTCCTCGAGATGATGGAACAACTTGCTGAACGGCGCATGCAGCGTGAACAACAGGCAGCTCATGATCTGGAAGAAGATAGCGATGCGGACGACGATGAGGACGGCGACGATGATGACGATGATGACGATGACGACGATGACGACGAGGAAGAGGATGACGAGGAAGAGGTCTGTTGTGTGATACTCTCTTCGTTGCTGTCTGATGATGCTTATGTGCGCAGGCGCTCACGGAGGATCAGAAGATGGAGGAGGGCAAACGCATGTTCTCCATCTTTGCCGCACGGATGTTCGAGCAACGAGTGCTCCAGGCGTACCGCGAAAAGATCGCGCAGGAGCGTCAAATGCAGCTCCTTCGCGAGCTTGAGGACGAAGACAAAGCATCCAAGGACCGCGAGGCACGCAAAGCTAAGGAGAACCAGAAAAAGAAAGACAAACGGCGGTCCGTAGTCCTTTTCGGGGCTTTCCCTTGTTTATTTGACGGTTCCTGATTGTGATTGCGGTGGAGCAGGCTGCAGAAACTGGCAAAGGAGGAAGAGCGTGCGCAGCGAGCGGCCGAGAAGGCGGCCGAGGAAGCGGCGCTTCGGGAGAAACAAGCTCAGCTCGAAGCAGCGCAGAAAAAGAAACGCGAAGAGGAGAAGGCGCGGCGGGAGGCGAACCGAAAGCAGGCTGACGAAGAAAAGGCGCGGAAGGAGGAGGAGCGCCGGCGGCGAGCCGCGGAGGAAAAGGAGCGCGAAGCAGAACGCGAGCGCAAGCGGCGAGAAAAGGAGGAGCGTCTTAAGGCTGAGCGTAAAGAAAAGGAAGAGCGCGAGCGCAAGGCCAAGGAGGAGCGCGAGGCGAAATTGGCAGCGGAACGCGCCGCAAAGAAGGAACGCGAGGACCGTGAAGAGAAGGAACGCAAGGCGCGCGAAGAAGCCAAGGAGCGTGCTACATCTAAAGAGCGCGAACAGCAACAACAGCGCAATGCATCAAACGCCATTGCCAATGCCACCTCTAGGCTTCGCGGCGCTACGTCTCCTCGTAACGGAGCGCCTTCTGGACCATCTGTGCAGCGATCTCCCAATAACGCGTCCTCATCCAAGAAGATCATCACGAAGCCTCAGCCGCTCCAACCTTCTACTCTGTCGTCCCCTATAGCATCCCGCACCCCATCCCAGTCACAAACACAACCTCCTCCCGGATCACAGTCTCAAGCCTTGCCGCAGCACCCCCAACCTCCCCGCCAGTCCATGCCTCCTACCCCGCAACCTCTAATTCCTGTCACCCCGCAGCTCCCTCCGATACCGCCGCCCCATCCGTCACCCCTCTTCTCGCCCAACGGGCCTCCCCGTTCCTTTGCTCCGCCCACGACGCCCTTCGTTGTTCCTGGGCCTTCATTTGCACCCCCGGTTCAGCCCCTGGCGCCATCCGCACTTCCTCCCGGTTTCCCCGCCACACCAGGCCCCGGCCCCGCCCGCGGCCCGTTCGACATGTCTTTCTCGCCGCGCCCACAGGCGCCCATAGCACCGCCGAGCTCGGGCCTGGCACCAGGTGCAGGTCGTCGCGGAAGCTCGAACAATGTCAGCGCGACGCCAGCACCGGACGTCGGCCTTATTGGACGACCCATCGCGCCCATTGCGCGGCCCAGCACGAGCGGAACGACCACGCCGCCCTCGGCGACGTCCGCTTCGGCCACGGCCAGCACGCTCAGCACTGCGTCACCGGTACACCGCTCACCGAGCCCGAAAGGTGTGCTGGGCTCGTCTGCGCTCGCAACCGAGGACGACGAGATCGTATCGGACCGCCGAGCCGTCGGTGGCAATGCGAGCATGGGTGTGGGCCTGGGCCTGGGCGGACCCCCGGGATGGCGTGGCTTTGGCTCGCCGCGTGGAATCAACGGCGCATCTCCCTGGGGACCCGCGGCTCAACAGCAACCGCAGTCACAGCAACAGCCGCCTCAATCGCAACAGTCTCAACCTCCGGCACCGCAACCGCAACCGCAGCAGCAGCAACAGCATCAGCAGCAGCAACCTCCGCCGCCCCCGCCTATGGGGTTCGGAATCGGACCCGGCATGCGTCCGGGCCTGCCGCCTCCTGGCCCGCCGCTTGGGGGCCAGATGTGGGGTGGAGCCGGTCTGGGCATCGGTGGTGTCGGCGTCGGCGTCGGGATGGGTATGGCGGGTGGTATCGTCGGTGCCGGTGGCGCGCCGGACCCCGCGGCCCCGCAGTGGCACCCGGCTGCCGCGAACCACTTTTTTGCGGCGGCGCAGAGCCCGTTTGTGCATGGATCGCCGACGTCGCCTCATAACGGCGCGTGAGGGAGATGATGATGATGAGGGAGAATGGACGCGAACGAGCGAGCGAGGGGACGCTGAGGGGAGAGGGGTACGACCTGCG
>Ga0307510_10005947_pt1 | contig 14564 bp, 15 predicted proteins | sample 12_EM_MG_FD_207224 | JGI IMG/M metagenome (GOLD analysis project Ga0307510, IMG submission 207224) | Populus trichocarpa ectomycorrhiza microbial communities from riparian zone in the Pacific Northwest, United States - 12_EM | ecosystem: Host-associated > Plants > Roots > Unclassified | place...
AAGGAACAGTCGGATACAGCGCGAGGTCGTCCAGCTGATCCTCGACCGCAAGCTCCAGCCCGGTGCGGCCCTGCCCACCGAGGCCGAGCTGATGGAAGACCTCGGGATCAGCAGAAACTCCGTCCGCGAGGCCCTCAAAGCGCTCCAGGCCCTCGACATCGTGGAGATCAGACATGGCTACGGCACCTACGTCGGCCGGGCCTCGCTGACCCCGCTCGCCGACGGCCTCACCTTCCGCACCCTCACCCGGCACGAGGACGACGCGGACGCCCTGGCCGAGATCCTCCAGGTGCGCGAGGTGCTGGAGGAAGGCCTGATTCATCGGGTCTCCGCCATCCTCACCGAACCGGAGCTGGACCGCCTGGAAGCGGTGGTGAACCGGATGGAGGAGGCGGGTCGCGCCGGCCGACCCTTCCCCGAACTCGACCGCGAGTTCCACGAGTTGCTCTACGCATCGCTCGGCAACGAACTCGTCCCGCAACTCCTCGGCGCCTTCTGGACGGTGTTCCATCGGGTCGCCGGAGCCCGCGGCTGGACCGAGGACCCGGCACCCGACATCACCGTCGGCCGTCACCGCGACATCGTCACAGCGCTGCGCGCCCGCGATGTCGAGGGCGCGCAGCGCGCGATGGCGGACCACTTCCGCGGCATCGAGGCACGCGCGGCGCAGGAGTCACGGGGAGTGGGCTGACGTACGGCGGGGTCTTTGCCGGACCCCTGAACTGGGCTCAGGGAGCGGTCAGTTGGGCCACGATCGACGCACTGTCAAGCCACACGTTCTCACGGGAGATCTTGCCGTCCGTGAACTCGAAGACGTGCAGCATCCGGAAGGTGATCCGGCGGTTGTTGCCGGGGACGCCCAGCAGTGAGCCCGGGACCGTGCAGGTGATGAGGTCCTCGACGGTCGCCGCGTTCTCCGAGTAGTAGGTGTGCGTGCGCTCGGACTTCTCGGTGCGGATGTCCTGCACCAACTGCTCGTAGCGCTCCTGCGCGGCCGGAATGCCGACCGCCGGGCCGCCCGGCCAGCCGACGGCGTCGTGCTCGATGTCCTCGGTGTAGACGGACACGGCCGCCGCCGGGTCCCCGTGCTCCTCGGCGAGCATGTGCGTGCCGATCAGTACTTCCATTTCCGCCGGTGTGATGGAGCCCATTGAGCTCCTCCTCTCGTCGTGCCGCGTGCCGGTCGGGCCGCGACCCCCCCTTTGGTGAGACGGATATACTGTAATGAGAAGATTTTCTCACGACAAGAAGGTATTCGCATGCCGGAAGGCCGCAGCAGACAGAAGTTGCGCACGCGCCGCGCGCTGATCGAGGCTGCGGTCGCCCTGATCCGCGAGGGCCGAACGGTCACGATCGCGGAGGCGGCGGAGGCGGCCGAGGTGTCCCTGGCCACGGCGTATCGTTATTTCTCCAGCCCGCAGGAGCTGCTCCAGGAGACGCAACTCCTCATCCGTACCCCCGATGTCACCGCCGATCTGCCCGCCGACCCGGCCGAGCGCCTCGACACGCTGGTCTCGCGTGTCGCCGAGCTCCAGCTCGGCGACGAGGCCGTGTGGCGGGCACTGGTGCGCGCCAGCCTCGAACGCTGGTTCACCCAGCACAAGCACGGGCACGAGAGCGGCGAGCCGGAGATTCCCACTCGCAACCAGACCCGCCTCGGCCACACCCGTACCGCCCTCGAACCCCTCGCCGACACCCTCCCGCCCGAACTCCACCGCCGCCTGACCATGGCCGTCACCCTCGTGTACGGCGTGGAGGCGCTGATCGCGACCCGCGACGCCTGCGGACTCGACCCCGAGGAGGCGCGGGACGTGATGCGATGGGCGGCCGGCGCACTGCTGGAGAAGGCAGTACGCGAGGCACCGGACGCGTGAGAGGTGACGAGATGGCAGAGGTATGGGACGAGCGGCACGCGGGTGTCCTACGGCTTCCGTCCGGCCGCCTGGTCAGGGGCCGCGGCCTACGACGCCCCCTCGCACCGGGGGAGCCGAACCCGTCGTACGGCATCTATCTGCTCGGCCGGACGCCGCCCCAAGTTCCTTGGGAGACACGGTGGTTGCGCTGGCCGGACTTCCGGCTGCCCGCCGACCGCGCCGAGGCGCACACGGTCCTCACCGAGGCCTGGCACCGCTCGCTCACCGAGCGCGTCGAGTTCGCCTGCGCCGGCGGCCGGGGCCGCACCGGCACGGCACTCGCCTGTCTGGCGGTCCTCGACGGGGTACCGCCCGAGGAGGCGGTCGCCTACGTCCGCGCCCACTACGACCGGCACGCGGTGGAGACGCCGTGGCAGCGGCGGTACGTGCTGCGGTTCGGGGCGCCGGTGGACGAGTCGGGCGCGTAGGGCTGGTCGGGCACGGAGGGCTGGTTGGGCACGGAGGGCCGGTCAGGCCCGTCCCGCCCGGAAGCGTAGGCGGCGGCTCTCCGGTTCCAGGTCCACCGCCACGTCCGTGAAGCCGGCCCGCACCAGCCGGGCCGGGAGCGTCGCCGGATCGAGGGTGTTCATGGTGTCCCGGAAGTGCAACAGCCGGAAACGGAAGCTCGGTTGACTGTCGCTGCCCGCGAAGGTGCCGCCCGGGCGCAGCACGCGGAACGCCTCGGCGAAGATCCGGTCCTGGTGTGCGGCCGTGGGCACGTGGTGCAGCATCGTGAAGCAGACGACGGAGTCGAACGACCCGTCGGGCAACGGCAGTTCGGCGCCATCCGCGTGCAGTACGTCCGCCCGGTCACCCCACTTGGACTGGAGCATGCGGGCGCTGTCGGCGTCGATCTCGGCGGCGGTGAGGTGGTCGACCCGTTCGACGAGAACGCGGAGGTTGGCGCCGTAGCCGGGCCCGATCTCCAGTACGTCCGCGCCGAGTTCGACGTGTTCGAGGGCCCAGGGCAGGATGCGGTCCTTCGTCGTCCGCGCCCACTCCTCTGAGCTGCATATTCTGCGATGGGCTCGGTTCATCGGCATACGTCGACGCTAGGCGGGGCCGGTGGTTGTCCGCCACAGGCTAGGCTGCCGTGTCATGTCGCGGAACGGACAGGAGCGGGATCGCCGGTTCGGCACGGCCATCCTCGTCGGCCAGTTCGTCATGCCGCGCGGCACCGCCTTCGCCGAGCACTGGCACCCCGACCACCAACTCCTCTGTTCCGAACGGGGATTGCTGCGCATCCGCAGCGAGCACGGGACATGGCTGCTGCCGCCGTCACTGGCCCTCTGGATCCCCGCGCACGTCCCGCACGCCACAGCCTCCGAGGGTGACGCCGTCATGCGCGGCGTGTTCGTCGCCCCGGAGAGCTGCCCGCACATCGGCTGGCGGGACCCCACGGTCGTCGCGGTCACCCCTCTTCTCCACGCGCTCGTCGTACACCTGGACCGAACCGACCTGACACCGGAGGCCCGTTCACGTGCCGAACCGGTGCTGCTCGACGAGCTGCGTCCGGTGCCGGTGACCAGCGTGGCCGCGCCCGAACCGCGTGATCCACGGGCGCGCGCGGTGGCCGAGGCGCTGCGGGCCCGCCCGGCGGACGGACGGGCCCTCGCCGCGTACGGCGGTCAAGTCGGCGCCAGCGCACGGACGTTGGCGCGGCTCTTCGTCGCGGAGACCGGCCTCGGCTTCGGCCAGTGGCGGGAACGGCTGCGGATGCAGGCCGCGTTGCCGTATCTGGTCGAGGGGCTGCCGGTGGAGGCCGTGGCACGGCGGGTGGGGTACGCGTCGGCGAGCTCCTTCACGGCGGCGTTCCACCGGGTGGTCGGGGTGACGCCGAGGCAGTACTTCCCGCGCTAGCCGACAGCTGCGGCCACCAACTCGGCTGTGTCCGCGACCAGTTGGTTGTCGTACAAAGCGTCGGGCAGGGTGGGCTTCGTGGTCAGGACCGCGAGGACGACCGGGTCCCCGGCCTCCGTCCAGGCGACGCCCACGTCGTTGGCGGTGCCGTAGTCGCCGCTGCCCGTCTTGTCGGCGATCGTCCAGGTCGCGGGGAGTCCGGCACGGAAACGGGCGGCGCTCGTCGTGTTGTTGAGCAGCCAGGTGGTGAGCCGGTCGCGGTCGGGGCGGCGGAGCGCGTCGCCGAGGACGAGCCTGCCGTACAGACCGGCGATCGCGCGCGGGCTGGTGGTGTCGGTGATCCGGTCCGGCTCGGCCGAGTTGAGTTCGGTCTCCCAGCGGTCGAGGCGGGTGACCGGATCGCCGAGGGAGCGGGCGAAGCGGGTGATCGCGGTGGGGCCGCCGAGTTCGCGCAGGAGCAGGTTGCCGGCGCCGTTGTCGCTGTAACGGATCGCCACGTCGGCGAGCTGCTCGACCGTCATGCCGTCGGCGAGGTGCGCCCGCGTCTGGTCCGAACCGTCGACGAGATCGGCTTCCGTGTAGTGCACCACCCGGTAGAGGACCTCGCCGTGCCGGTCCAGGTCGCGCAGGACGGCCGCGGCGGCGAGGGTCTTGAACACCGAGCACATCGGGAAGAGTTCGTCGGCACGGTGCACGACGGTCTTCCGCGTACCGAGATGGTGCGCGAACACGCCGACACGGGCGGTGTGTTGCTCTTCGAGGGCGGCCAGACGCGCGGAGATGCCGGTGTCGTCGGACGCCTGCGCGGGGGTGGAGCCGGTCAGGAAAGTCGCGGCGGTGACGGCACCGGCGCCGAGGAGGGCGCGACGGCTGGTCGTAGCGGGCCTGGAGGACTGTTCGGAGCCTGGGATCACGCTCTCCTTTGTTCGGTCGGCGTCGACGATCGGTCGGTTTCCGTCGACGATCTCTCCAGTGACCGACGCGAGAGCTCATCCCTTGGTTGCCCCGCCGTAGACCATCTGTCGATGCCGGGCCGGGGCCGGGCTCGGCACAGTGGGTGCATGGCGAACACCACGGGGATCGACAGGAAGCAGTTCCTGGCGGGGGCGCTGGCACTCGGGACAGTGGGCGCGTTGATGCCGTCGGGACAGGCGACGGCGAAGGAGCAGACGGTGACCGGTTCACGCGGTCGCGGTCTCCGTCGCCACGGCGTCGTCTACACCGTCGGCGAGGGCGAGACCCCCGCCACCGCCTGGAGCCCGAGCCGGATGCGGGCCGACCTCCGCGCCATCCGCGACGAGTTGCACGCCGACACGGTCGAGGTCACCGGCGACGGCGTCGACCGCCTCACCGCCACCGCCGCCCGGGCCGCCGAACTCGGCCTGCACGTCTGGCTCCAGCCCACTCTCGCCGACGTCCCCGAGCGGGACATCCTCGAACACCTCGCGGAGACCGGCCGGTTCGCGGAACGCCTGCGGCGGCAGGGCGCCAGCGTCGACTTCAGCGTCGGCTGCGAATTCTGGCTGTTCGTACCCGGGATAGTGCCGGGCGCGACGGTCCTGGACCGCGTCGAGAACCTGCTGAACGTCACCTACGACCCGGTCAAGATGCGGCGCAGGCTGGACGCCTTCACCAAGAAGGCGGCGGCGCTGGGCCGTTCGGTCTTCCACGGCAACCTCGGCTACGCCGCCGCCCAGGACGACGAGGTCGACTGGCACCTCTTCGACATCGTGGGCATCGACTACTACTCGTTCTTCCCCCAACCAGCCTCCTATATACGGGAGTTGCACCGATATCAGCGCTGGGGCAAGCCCGTCGCCATCACCGAGTTCGGCACCTGCGCGTACAAGGGCGCCGAGAAGACGGCCGGCATGGGCTGGAACGTCGTGGACCACACCAAGAGCCCGGAGGAGATCAAGGGCCACCTGATCCGCAGCGAACACACCCAAGCTGCCTATGTGGCCGACCTGCTGGAGGTCTTCGAGTCGATGGGCCTGTACGGGGCAATGGCCTTCGAGTTCCTGACCCGGGACGCCCCGCACCGCGCGGACAGTCCGCGCTATGACCTCGACATGGCTAGCTATGCCATCACCAAGACCATCAAGGACCGGCCGGACGACCCGAGTTCGGGGTGGCACTGGGAGCCGAAGGAGGCGTTTCGCGCGCTGGCGCGACACTACGGTCACAGGGCGAGTGTCATGAGGAGGCGGTGCTCGCCCGGTCCGAAGTAGTCCTTGCGGAGGTCTCCGGCCAGGACGAAGCCCAGATGCCGGTAGAGGAAGACGGCCGGGTCGTTGTCAGGGTCGACGGTGAGCCGGACTTCGTGTACGCCCTCGGAGCGCAGGTGACTGAGAGACTCGACCATCAGTCGGCGACCCAACCCCTGGCCCTGCAGGTCTTGGGTGATAGCAAGGCTGAGAATCCAACTGAGGCCGGCTTTGGGTGAAGTCGCGAGGACGTACCCGTACAGGGTGTGCCCGTCGGCAAGTACCAGAAGATGGTCGCTGTACAGGTCGAAGAACTGGCGCAGGACGTAGAAGGGGTACGGCTCCGCCGGAAACACCTCAGCGTCGAGGTGCGCGAGTGCGGGCAGGTCGTCCTCGGCGGCGGACCGAATACGCGGCGGCATCCGACCAGGATTGCCCGTCGTGCCAGGGCTGTTCAAGGGCCCGGCTCAACGCCTGGAAGCGTGTTGCCGCCATGCGCCCCTCATGCATCAGTGCCAGTCGCATGGCGTGGGAAAAGGGGTCCCGTGGATCGATGATGTTGATACGGTTGGGCATGCCTTCTGGATCACTGGAAGACCTTCCGCAGTTGAATGCGGACGTACCCTGGGACGAATTCAACCCAGCGGACTACATCAGTCACAACTACCGCACAGTGCTTCCTGCCGATGCGGAGATCATCGCCATCGTCCGCGATCATTTCAGTGATCATTTCCGTCAGTCTCCGGGGCATCCGGTCCGGGGTATCGACGTGGGCGCCGGAGCGAATCTCTATCCGGCCCTCGCGATGCTGCCCTGGTGCGAGGAGATCACCCTGCTCGACCGGTCGAAGCGGAATGTGGGCTACCTCCTGGATCAGTTGGACTCCTATGACACGAACTGGGATGCGTTCTGGCAGCAGTTATGCCGGAACACCGGGTATGCCGCGTACCCCCATGATCCGAGGGGGAGATTCAAGCAGATCGTCCGGGTCGAGCAGGGAGATCTCATGGATCTGGCGGGGCGGCAGGGGTGCTGGAATCTGGGCACCATGTTCTTCGTTGCTGAATCCCTCTCCACCTCCAGAGAGGAGTTCCAACGGGCGGCGGATTGCTTTCTTGACTATCTTGAGCCCGGGGCACCGTTCGCCGCCGCTTTCATGGAGGAGTCCGAGGGGTATGAGGTGGGTGGCAGGCGTTTCCCCGCCTGCAAAGTGAGGAGGGAGCAGATCCACAGCAGTCTGTTGGATCGCGCGGAGGGGTTACGCACCATTCGGGTGGGGGAGCAGGACAAGGTGCGCGAGGGCTACACATCGATGATCGTGGCCCACGGATTTCGGAGCGCGTAGATTTCCTTGGGGGGCAGGGGATGGAGATCAAGCCACGTCAGCATCTGCTGGACATCTGGCAGGCGATCGCCCGCCACTCCTTTGACGGCGGGGAGTGGGCCTGGGGCAAATGGGGCGGACAGAGCAGCGTCGCTGACGCCGAGCGCCTGCTCTGTCTCCTGTACCCGGCGACCGAGCTGCCTTCGTTCAGGTTGGACGACCCCGACACTACGCAGACTGACGTCCAGCAGTCGCTGAAGCGGGCGGGCGGGCGGCTGGAGATTCCAGCCAGCCTCGTCATGGCGGCCGTCGAGTTCATGCGCATCCACACCGACGACAAGAGGCCCACGTTCGCGGGCGGTTACTACTTCCAGTCCCGGGACAAAGAGCAGGGCCTCACCGAGGAGCAGCGTCAACTCGGCGTCACGGACTCGTTCTCCATGTCCATCACCCTCTGCCTGGCCCTGCTCGGCTTCCTCAAGGTCTACGAGTCCAAGACCCGCCGCGGTGACATGCAGGAGACGATCAGGGAACTGAAGATCGCGACCAGCAACCGGCTCACCGCTGCCATGGTGAGCCTGCTGCGGTCGTTCACGGTCAACGTCTACGACACCGACTCCTCCCAGGGGCAGACACTCTGCGAGCTCCTCGGCCAGGGGAAGTTGTCGACGCGTCAGGTGCTGGAGAAGTTCCAGCGGCGGTTCCGTCCGCTGCGCGCCGCCATCATCGAGAGCTTCATCCTCGGCCTCGACGTCCAGGAGGCGCTCAAGGACGAGAGCCAGCTGTTCGAGTGCGGCTGGGCCTGGGGCCTGGTGCGGGACGCGCCCGGGGTGGAGACCGAGGAGGCCATCGGGCCGCAGCCCGTCGGCGTCGCCAACCCGGTGCCGTACCTCTATTTCACGGTGGTCGCGCTCGACGGTATCCAGGACCTGTTCTCGGACCGCACCCTGACCCTGGGCCTGCTCAACTCCGAACAGCAGAAGCTCGCCGAGGCGTTGCGACTGCGCTGGGAGATCACCCAGCAGTACTGGTCGCGCATCGCCCGCTTCGACCGCGACCGCTGGCCGCTGGAGGACATCCCCTGGCGTACGACGGGACAGCGGCTGGAGTCCGAGTACTTCTCCCTCTCCGTCGCCGCCATCCTCGTGCATGACCTGATGCGCCGCCGGGCCACCGACGACGACCTGACCCGCACCGTCCGCGTCATGGAGCGCCTCGCCGAACGCGGCCGTATCACCAGCCGGATGACGCGCGACGACCCGATGATCCAGCTGCACAGCCCGGGCGTCACCCTGCCGTTGCAGGGCGGCGGCACCATCGGTCCGCCGATGGACTGGACGATGAGCGACTTCTCGGTCCAACTGCTCAAGCGCACCGTCCAGTTGTGCACGCTTTCCCGCAACTTCTCCACGCACGACCGGCTGCTCAGGCTGGCCGAGGACATCTTCGGCCATGTGTGGCGGCGCAGGATGGGCGAGGGCGAGGGCGTCGGCCTGTGGGACAACGTGCACGCTGCTTACCCCGAGACCGCCCTCACCGAAGGCCCGGTGTCCTGGAACATCACCGAGCGCGTCACCGAGGTGATGGTCCAGGTCCACAACATGTACGCACAGCCACCGATCCGCAGCCTCGAACTCACGGTATTGGCCAGGGCGTTGCTCAGCGAGTCCATGCACCTCCTGGGCAACGAGCAGATGGCGCCCGCCCCCAATTCCGACGGGCAGCGTGGTATGCAACTCAGGGCAATGGAAGTCAAGTTGCGTCGCGCCCGCGATCTCGTGGACGAACAGCCGGGTACTGCCTACTCGTTGATGCTCGACGTGTTGCGACAGCTCGACGCGCTCGCCCGTGCCCGCGAAGCCGCTGCGGCTCAGGGAGTGTGACCCGTGCTGATCTTCGCGGCCTCCAACAAAGGAGGCACGGGTCGCTCCGTGACCAGCGCCAATCTCGCCTACCAGCGGGCGCTGACGGGAGACGACGTCTGCTACCTGGACTTCGACTTCGGCTCGCCCACCGCGTCGGCCGTCTTCGATGTGCCGGACGCCCGCTTGGTCGCCGAGGAACGAGGACTGCACGCGTATCTGATAGGCGAGACAGGCGAGCCGGTCAGGATAGATGTCTGGGCGGAGACCGAACACCGAGTGTTGCGAAACCAGCCGCCTGGCGCCGGCCGCCTGATCCTGATGCCCGGTGACCTCAGCGGCGGCGAGTTCGCCACCACCAAGGACAACCTGCGCCGCTGCGTAGACCTTCTGCTACGCCTCAACAGCGAGTTCGACCTGATCATCGTCGACCTCAGCGCGGGACGCAGCTACGCCGTGGAAATGGTGCTGGAGGCCACCTCCCATCGGGAGATGAGCGGCGTCGAGGCCCGCTGGCTGGTCTTCCACCGCTGGACCCGCCAGCATGTGGAGGCCGCGGCGAACCTGGTCTACGGCAAGCGTGGCATCCTCGCCGGCGGTGTCGCCCGCGGGCACGACGAGGACGCGCTGCGCGGGGCCATCCGCTTCGTGCGGGCCGCGCTACCCGATCCCGACTCGGCGTTGTGGTCGCATGCCACGCCCACTCAGTCGGCGTGGATGGAACAGTGTGACACCGAGTTGAAGCAGCTCGCCTCGCACCACGGCATTGGGTACAGCCAGGTTCTGGGCTCGGTACCGGTTGAGCCGGTTCTGCAGTGGCGTGAGCAGCTGATCACCGACGAGGACGTGCTGGACAGCCAGATCGCCACCATGGAGACCTGGCAGGCGTTGAGCGACCTGGCCGCGCGGCTGACCGACGACAAGTACTGGGAGGAGGCATGACCGAGACCGTCTTCCGGGAGACCACCGCGGACTCGCGCACAGTGTCCGTGCCGTTGGCCCATCTGTCGCTGGAGCTGGGCCACCTCTACATGGAGGACTTCGAGGCGGGCCCCGAGCGGCTTCGTGAGCACTTCGCCGAGGTACGGATCTGGGCGGACGCGGCCCGTGCCTCCGCCGCCCGCCGGATCGGCGGCAAACGCCCCCGCATCAGTACGTGCTTCCTGATCGACGACTACTTCACCCGGTTCTCCACCCCCGCCGAGCTCATCCCGCTGGTCCTCGAAGAGGCCGAGAAGGCCGGTGTCGTCATCGACTACCTTGCCCGCGAGTCGGGTTGCGCGGTCGCCGACCGGATCGAGCTGGCCGAGTCCGTCATGCACCGCCTGGTGGAGTCGCCGCCGCCGGGCAGCCACGGCTCCCGCCCGCCGGTCAGCCAGACCGGCTGGCTCGCCAACGGACAGCGCACCGCCCCCACCCGCAGCGCCCTCGCCGAGATCATCACCTGGCAGCCGCCCCAGGAGACCGCGGCCCGCAACCACTCGGTCTTCATGGACGTCGAGTTGTGGTCCGAGACGGACAAGGGTCGGCTGTGGTCCTGCCCATTCCTGGCCGCCGTATGGCAGTTGGCCCGCCTGGGTCTGCTACGCCACCTCGGCGAGCCCGTACTGGTCCCGCGGCCCTGGACCGGCGGGGAGTTCCCGCGGGACTGGGACCGGCTGCCGCCGCTGCTCAAACTCAACGACTCCCGGGTCCCGTTCAGCGCGTACCGCACCTGCACGCTGATGCCGAACCGGTTCCTCGCCGTCGAGGACGCCGTACGGCTCATCCTCGACCAGATAGACGTGGACTTCGGAGCGCTTGAGCAGGTCGCCAAACGGTCCGCAGCGGAAGGTGTCGCGGTACCGGAGGCCGTCGCACAGCGCGCCACGTACGTCTTCTACGAGGAACCCGCCAACCCTGCGCCGTACGACGGGACTTGACATGACTTCCTCCGGACGGCCCGAGCACCCGGTCCTCGCCTGCGGCGAGGTGCGTACCTGTCTGCTGCCGTCCTTCCAGGCGCTGGACGGCCGGACCGCCGCCCAGCTGCTGAGGCTGCGCGCCGACGAACACGTCCGGGTCTCCGAGCGGCCCAATCTGTACGCCCTCTCGCCCGAGGTCCTGACCGGCGTGGACTGCCGGCTGCCCACTTCGAACGGGGCCAAGGTCCGGGGCGTCGGTACGGTGGCTGCCCGCGCGGCGCTCACCGAGGGCCGGGTCCTCCAGTCCACCGCCTTCTTCAGCGCACCGGCCGACGGCCCCGACGTACGACGTCCCTGGGGGCACTATCTCGTGCGTCCCGGGGTGGTCGAGCCGTTCGGTAAGCTGCCGGAACAGGCCACGGCGGAAGGTGTGTTGCGCGGTGGCGGGCGTGGCGAACTGGACCTGGGGATGATCGCCGAGGGGTTGCTGGCGCAGTTGCTGCGGCATCCGCTTCTCGACCACAAGGCACCGTTCAAGTCTCGCCGCACACAGCTGCGTTGGGCTGCCCGCTGGACGCTCCCGGGGTCGGATCCGTTACTGGACCGCTTCACCCTGGCCGAGGACGGGCTGCGGACCGTTGAGTTGCGGGTGCCAGAGACCGTCCCGGCCGCCGCGGTCGCGGGGCTCTGCGAAGACCTTGCGTTGCACGACTGGCTTCTGACGACGGTGGTGCGCATGTTGGAGAACAGTCGCCTCGGTGCGGCGGACGGGCCCGCGGCCGTCCTGGCGCTGCGCCCGGCCGTCGATCACCTGCTGCATTTGTGGATGCCGCGCGCGCATGTGGAACGCACGCTGAGCCCCCTGTGGGACGTACTCGAACGGGAACCCGGCTTCACCCGGCAGTGGCAGACCTTGGTCCAACGCGTTCGTGACCAACTGGCCGTCCAGGCAATACCGTTGCTGCACAAGGCGCTGGCGTCGCACTGACCGGCCCAGGTCCCGGGAACGATCCGGCGGGGGAGAGACAGGCATGGACGGAGAGTCCGGGATTCCGAGTCCGGGGTTGGCGGGCGGAGTGCGCATACCTCCCGTGCTGCTGAAGACACTGGTCACCGTCGTCGTGGCCACCATCGCGTACGTGATCACCAACCTGATCAACCAGTCCCAGGACGAGCTGTGGCAGCTGGCGGTCTCCATCGTCATCGGAGGTGCCGCGCTCATCGTCCAGTACATGATCGACTTCGAGCGGCGGCTGGCATCGGTGGAGAGGGCCCTCGTCACGCATCACCGCGACATGAAGGACCTGGTCAGCGAGAAGTTCATCCAGGTCGGCGAAGTGACCGAAATCTTCGGCAAGTTGGACCGAGCGGGGCTGGACACCGAGAACGTGAAGCTGCTGCTGCAGAGTGCCACGGAAGTGCAGTCACAAGGACCGGACATCGTGAAGGCCTTTGCCCGGGCGGAGTTGGCCCGGCTCGCGTCCATCATGGTGAACCTCACCGGGTGGACCACTGAATGGTCGGGGGAGAACGACGACTGGCTCCTCGGACTCACCGAGTGCGCCACATCTAACATCGACGCCATCAGCAGCGCGGTGGACCTGACTTTCTGGAAGGCCGAACCAGCGCGCGCACGCCGCTATCTGGACGCGCAGAGCGATGCGATCGGGCGCGGTGTGACGGTACGGCGTGTGTTCGTCGTCGAGAACGCCGCCGACGTCAACAGCGGTCTGGAGGAGATCTGCAGGAGCCAGCAGCGACGGCGCATTCAGACGCGTGTCGTGGTCACGTCCGAACTGCCCAACGACCTCAAGGGCGGCCCCATCAACGACTGCGTCCTCTTCGACGGCGAGCTCTGCTACGAGTTGACCGCCGACCGCACGCAGGGCAACCCCACCACCACACTGAACGCGCGGGTACCGCGTCTCAGTGAGCGGATCAAACGCTTCAACGAACTCTGGGACGCGGGCCGAGAGGCTGGATCGGGGTCCCCCTGACGTCACACATCCCGCCGATTCACGACCAGCACCGTAACTACGGCCGCGACCAACGCCCACACCACGAACACCACCCACGCCCCCCCGACAGTCGTCGGATACCGCTCGGCCAACCTGTACGGCACGCGGCCGTAGTTGACCTGGACGAGGCGCCCCCAGGCGTTGAAGGGCAGGGCGTTGCGGACGCAGGCCGTCCAGTGGTAGCGCTCGGTGACGAAGATGGGCAGGAGGAGCAGGAGGCCGGTCGCGAGGACCATCGTCGTGGCGCTGTGCCGGACCAGCGCGCCCATCGCCATGCCCACCAGCGCGGACACCGGGGCGAGCAGTGCCGACGCGACGACCACCCGCCAGGCGCCGGGGTAGCTGATCGACAGGCCCACGCCGCGCCCGGACAGGATCGCCTGGCTCGCGGCGAAGGAGACGGACGCGACGACCGCGCCGTACACCGTCATGACCGCGGTCACCACGGCCGCCTTCGCCGACATCAGGGACCGGCGGTCCGGCACGGCCGCGAAGGTCGTGCGGATCAGCCCCGTCGAGTACTCGCCGACGACCGTGACCGCGCCGATGCTCGCCGCCGTCAGGACCAGGATCATCGCGGCGCCGTTGGTGAAGGCGTCGAACAGCGCGGTGTCGGCGAACTGGGAGCGCGTCACGTTGTTGTAGTGCGGATAGTTGACGTAGTCGGCGCGCGCCGCGTTCGCGTTGACGGCGATCAGGACGAGGGCGCTGACGCCGAGCGCCCAGTAAGTGGAGCGCAGGGAACGGAGTTTGAGCCACTCGGTGGCCAGAAGATCGGTGAAGTGCGAGACGGGCATGGGTAGGGGAGCGGTCGTCATCGGGAGTCTCCGGTCGGGTATTCGACGCTGTCGGCCGTCAGTTCCATGAAGGCCGCCTCCAGAGAGGCGTGCTCGGTGGCCAACTCCCGCAACAGGAAGCCGTGTTCGTGCGCCAGTTCACCGATGCGGCCGGCGCTGACCCCGGTGACCTTCAGCGTCTCCTCGTCGTACGGCGCCACCACTGCACCCTTCGACGCCAGTACGGCGGCCAGCGCGCCCGCGTCCGGAGTCCGTACGGTCACCGTCGGCGCCGTGCCGCGTGCGGCGAAGTCGGTGAGGCTCTCGGCGGCGATCAGTTCACCTTTGCCGATGACGACCAGCTGGTCGGCCGTGTTCTCCATCTCGGACATCAGATGGCTGGAGACGAAGACGGTACGGCCCTCCGCCGCCAGCCTTCGGAACAGGTCCCTGACCCACAACACCCCTTCCGGATCAAGGCCGTTGAGCGGCTCGTCGAAGAGGAGGACGGACGGGTCGCCGAGCAGGGCGGTCGCGATGCCGAGCCGCTGCTTCATGCCGAGGGAGTAGCCACCGACCCGGCGCCGGGCCGCCGCCCCGGTGAGTCCCACCTCGGCGAGCACCTCCTCCACCCGGCTCGCCGGGATGCGGTTGCTGCGGGCCAGTGTCCGCAGGTGCGCCCGCGCGGTCCGCCCGCCGT
>Ga0307510_10005948_pt1 | contig 14562 bp, 20 predicted proteins | sample 12_EM_MG_FD_207224 | JGI IMG/M metagenome (GOLD analysis project Ga0307510, IMG submission 207224) | Populus trichocarpa ectomycorrhiza microbial communities from riparian zone in the Pacific Northwest, United States - 12_EM | ecosystem: Host-associated > Plants > Roots > Unclassified | place...
ATGTTGAAGAAAACAACGCACCCGTTCACGATGTAAAAAAATTATTTGCCACTCCGGGATCTACGGGCTGTGCAGGACAGTCATCCGGCGACTTGGCGATCGTAAGTTGAGCAATTTGGGCGGTGGGAGTTGGACAGTTTCAGCGGAACGCGTCACGCCCCAAAAAAGGAATTACCCCAGTAGTTTGGTACCGCTGTCAGAAAACCGTCAGAATTTCGTACTCAGCAGAATAAAAAGATCTTGGAACATTTGATGTAAGCAAAACAAACAAAACGCACGTGTCGCTAAGGCACGTGTTTTGCTAAGCCGAGTGGGAGGCCCAGGGAGTAAATGGGCGCGCGCGAGGGCGTTCCCGGGCATTATTTAAGCCCTGGAAAGTGTTTAGTGCAGAGGCCCTTGCATGTGCAAGCCTGAGGAAAGGTCTTTTATCATCGATATATGGTGTTCATATATATTGAGAGCAATAGTGAAAACAAGCTTTAGTGGTGGAGTGGTAGTTACATTTGTGTCTATGTTAGTAAATGGGCCGGGTCTGTGGGTTTGATTCTGTGTTGGTGCAATCTTTTTTTTCATGCCGCGTATATATTATTTATTTTTAGCAAAAATGTTACCTGTCGCACTAGGCGTTAGGCACAAGAATTAATAATAAACATGGCGTGAAACGGTCCGATGTCGGGGCGCATGAAGCGGACACAAAATATTGTACAAGTTAATTTCTCATTGACAAGGCAGAAGGGCTGGGCACCTGGCAGCATGCGGATCCGCTCCGCTGTGCTTGCCCCCGCCTGTGCACCCCCTTCCGCTGCACCGGCCGGCTCCATTAGACGTATTTACAATTGCGAAAACCTGTCTGCAGGGGTCCCAGCTGCATATCCCCCATCAAGCGCTGCCCCCAGGCCCATGCTTTCGCGACTTTCGGCTGCTTTCCCCAGGCCTGCGTTTGCACCCCCTTTTTCCGCTGGTTCAAGGCTCGCACATACAAGGGCCTCCGCACTAAACACTTTCCGGGCTTAAATAATGCCCAGGAATGCCCTCGCGCGCGCCCGTTTACTCCCCGGGCCTCCCACTCGGCTTAGCAAAACATGTGCCTTAGCGACACGTGCATTTTGTTTGTTTTGCTTACATCAAATGTTCTGAGATCTTTTTATTCTGCTGAGTACGAAATTCTGACGGTTTTCTGACAGCGGTACCAAACTACTGGGGTAATTCCTTTTTTGGGGCGTGACGTGTTCCGCTGAAACTGTCCAACTGGTGGTGGGTCATGTGAATTGTCACGGTCTCAAAGAGAAAGGTGAACCAGCACTTTGGTAGAGCTGTCAGAATTTCGTACTCAGAAATAAAGAGATCTCAGATTAATCAATGTAAGCAAAACAAACATAAAATATGTCAGAAAAAAAAGATTAGTCAACGCATAAGAAAAACAAACATAAAACATGTTGGAAAAAAACAAACATGTATTGCTAAATGCCGAAATGTGCATGTGCCGCTAAAACTTGTGTGTTGCAACTAAGTCAAGTGGCCCTGGGACGAATGTGCATGTGTGAGCGCATTTCCAGGTATTATTTTGGCCTGGAATGATGCCTGAGCAGATGTCCCTGCATGTGCAGACCCTGGAACAGTGGCAGAATGTGGTGCAAATATGTACCCAGATGGAGCAGTGGGAAAAGATGTGAATGCAAGCCCCAGCACAGCACCTGAGGCTGGATATACATGTGGGCCTGTTGTGGATTGGTCAGAGAGAGTAAAAGAATGCACAGTGAAGCCTGCCACTACAGTGGAAGGGGGTGCGTGTGTAGAGGAATGCACACTGGGCAGAGCAGTGGGAAACTGCAAAAGTGCGTGCCCTGGCACAGTGCCTGAGGCCAGGTGTGCAAGTGGGTTTGCTGTGGTTCGATCCACATGAGTGAAAGGATGCACAGTGGAGTCTGCTGCTGCAGCAGAAGGGGATGCACATGCAGGGGAATGCACCCGGGGCAATGCCAGTGTTTTTGCTTTCTCAATGAGAATTTGACTTGTACAATATTCTGTGTCCACATCACCTGCACTGACAATTGGACTGTTCCATGCTGTATAAATTATTTATTTTTACAGGTAAACAGAAAAAGTTAGCCAAAATGTCACTTGTCATACTAGTGGTTAGCCAAGAAATTTAACCCACCAAAACACACTAAAATGTACTAAAAACTTTGTTGATTGCTCTTCACACTGTGTGTTGACTGAAAAGAAAATATACTTAAATGCAGAAGTAAATAAAATTTACTGCCAGTTATCCCCAGCCATCCCAGGTTGATTTCCACTCTAATATGTCTTTTTTATTGCAATTTTGTTTGCCTTCAACATCCTGCAAGTCCACAGTGGTGACTGGACCGATGTTATGGACTGCCCTTGTTACAGACTGTGTTATGATCCTGAGCCCTATCCTCATTTTTCCATCATTTTCCATTACTTATTCTGCGCTCTTGGTCACTTGTTTCCCACTTGTCCCCTTACGCACCACTTGGACCGCCACCAAATCACCTGACAAGTCACCTGATGGACCACCTGACCATTCCACAGTCAGATATCACATGCTATCACTATGGATTGCCAGCTCACTGCCACATCATGATGGACCGCCAGCTCATGATGAACCTTACTATACGTGACAGTATTATTCTGTGACTCTTGTGACCCGTTACTCTTCACTTGTATATAAGCGCTCATACTTTTAGTAGTTAGGCCCCAAGCCTAACTTGGTTTTCAATCCAAGACTTGTAGCTTCCACCCAGGACTCCCAGAGTCAGACAGCCTACCTTTGGTTATTCCATTTGACCAAGTTGAGCTGTACTACTGTGCAGTTCTCAAAGTCATAGGCTTATCCCTTGTCGCTTCAAAGTGCCATTGAAGCTCCCCCCTCTCTACCTCTATCAGAACACTCAGGAGCCGCCCTTATCATCGGGGACTCACTTATTATACTGCGTAGCCAACCGGTACCGTGCTACTCACATGATCATTGCCTCAGGAGGACAACCCACTGAACCAATCCCAGTTGTCGCCAAACCAACCATGCACGTCGCGTCTTTAAGGCCCTTGGACCTTAACAGACTGTCTTTGATTGCCTAAAGTTGTTGCAGTACAAATGATATGACACAGCTGTCTCAATTATGTAAACCCTTACGATACAGAAAGGATCAAGGTTGTCTGACAGAATATCAGTGTATGATACCACTGTCTGAATGATGTCATCAGTTGTTGATAACTGATTGTACCTTAGTAGTATATAAGTAGAAGCCTTCTGTGACATCAAGCCCCAGACTTGACTTATTACCCAATTGCAGTCTTCTTCTTACATAACCAAACCTGGATCAACCTAGATCCTCCTTCAAATTGGAATTAGCAAACTTTTGTACCCCTCTCTTCTATTTTGATTACCAACATGGAGAAGGAAAACCTTACTGTCCCTGTTACAGCTCCTTCGATTTATCAAACATTTACGCAGTTAAGTACCACTTAACAACATGCATTCGCTTATATCAGCTCTCCTTCCTTATTAGTACAATACCCAGTCCACATTACTGCTTTCCCGCACTCTTGGACTTACCTGTTATCTAGATACATAGCAGTTATCACTTAACGCATACTAATTACCTTACAGCCACAGTACCTTCCTATTCTGACCACTACTCCCACGCATTACATCAGCCATACTGTACAAGTCATTTCGACTCATTCAGAGTCATACCTGTTAAGGCCCAAGGACCTTTAAGGTGCGACTTGCACAAAGTGGTGGTGACGAGTAACGATGACTAGAGTGTCTTTTGACAACGTCAAAGACCTGAGAGGGATTTATGAAAAGGGGAGGGAAGTCGAACGGTAGAGTGAAGACTTTCAAGACGTTTGGATTGAAACCAAGTCAAGCTTAGAGCTTTGACTTGTAACTACTGGCTGGTTTATATACATGAGGAGTCTGAGGCTATGCTACGCTTACTATAGCTAAGTATGAGTCGAAACTAATACAGGGATCACTTGGAATGAGTCAAGTAAGTACAAGTCAGAGAATGCGCAGTTGCGCAGTAACTACGAGTCATATCGAGTCTGGAAATGAGTCAGGACAGAGGTACAGTAGATGCGCTGATGCGCTCTAATTCGGGGGCCGGGATATGAAGGGCGCGTAAGCGAACGAGTATCGTATTACATATGTATCTGCTTTTGGTAATTCGCTTTGATGAGAGTCTGCTTACTCTAGCAGCATAGGAGGTGACTCCGTATTTGGATCTTGATTGGATCCCACGGACCGGGGACTTGGTAGGCTTTGGTAATCAGGAGTGGCTTGGGCGTTAGAGTTGTTCGGGGATATCGGAGATGTGGCTGATGACGTAATGGGTGTGTAAGTCCCATCATCGTGACGTTGGCGTTTGGGTGCTGAGGTCTCACTACTCGGGGAGACGGGCCGGGTTATACTGGTAGGCGGGGATGGCTGACTAAGCCATGCTTTCCATGGCGGTGAAGGCTGCTCGTTGGCTTCTAACTCATAGATGTTAGAACCAGATGGTCTGGGCTGGTATGGCGCATGTGTTGGGCTAGGACTGCGGTCCCTCATAGGACTGTCTCCATCGCTGTCTGTAGCGGGATCTGTGGTCATTGGTGTGGGCTCTATGAAGTATTCCATGGAGGAATGTTGGCGCATGTGAATAGGCCACGTGATCGGGATGGCTGGTATCGCTTGGCTAAAGGAAGTGGGTAGCGTGGGTGTGCGTGCTCTGGGAAGTATCGATGGTGGTGCTATTGGTTGGGATATATTCTGAGGGGTCTGTGTGGTTGGTGCGGGAGGTATGATGGGTCCTGAGGGTGCTTGGGGTAGGGAGTAAAACGAAAATTTGGGTGGATTGTAACAATACCCTCCGGTATATCTCTACGCGTGAAGCAGTTCTCTACTGCGGACTGTAATCTCTTTTGCATATGATAGTTTACCTTAGTAACTACTTACTCATCCATTACCAAAGCTTACTACGCATTCCTTGACTCGCTAGATAGATAACTAGGTAGCTCATGTATATAAGACCTCCCCAAGAGCCCCCAACTCTCCAGACTTGGTCTCTTCATCAATACAGGACCTAAAGCTCCTTAGAGCATTCCCATCCATTCCTATCCCTCTAAGCAATTCCCTTGTGCTCTAAGTCAAGCACCTAGAGTCTGCAATACTACCTAAGTTAGTCTTAACTTAGCTTTGCACTAAAGTAACTGTGTGACCTTTATCTTTAAAGGTAGACTCTAAACGCTTACCCGTAAGTACTCAAGGCGAGTATTTACAATATGCAGAGTCCGTGCATAACAGTCCCACTGATATCTACATCAAAGCCACCCGATTTGACCTACATCATCAAGCGCTAAAGAAAGCTCTCCTCACCTGATCTTTCTGCCCCCTTGCCCCTTACAGACAAAGGCAGCATTGGTAAACAATAAGGGGCTACTGCTCCCTTACAACCGAGTGCCCCACCCACAATGCTCTGCCTGGATTTGTGCATGCCTACCCTGGACAAATCCAAAGGCATTGGGAGCTCAAGCACTGTAGGCTCACCTAGCAACATGGATGATTCCAAATCTGAGGGCACTGGGAGCTCACATGCCAATACCCTGGACAATGCTGAGTTGCCTGCCACTTTGAAGCAGGCAGGAAGCTTCAATTGGGATTGGGCAGAGGGTGGCTATACCCTTGAATGGGCTGATCTAGCCAAGTTTGAATTGTGGCGCTGGACAGAGGAACACTTCAGCTGCATCAAGTTCATCATGTCCAGCACCTGGGCTGGTGGGATTCTTTGGAGCTGGTGGCAACACTTTGTTTGCGGGCGCAAGGACTCAGGAGGAAACAGGAACTATGAAAAGAAGCATCCAGACAGGCAAAGCAAGCTTGAGGAGGACAGGAAATCTGGTTGTGGTTGTCATATTGATATCAAGCAATATCCCCATATGCCAGCCATTCAGGGATGTTACATAGACAAGCACAATCACAAAATTGGTGCTGCTAATATTGCCTATACTTGCTTGTCTGGCAGTACCCAGGAACAAATCAAATCAATGCTTCAACAAAGAATTGATCATTGTGAGATTGTGAGTTGCTGAAACCAAAATAGTTTAGCCACTGATCTAATATATTTGAAGGCACATGTGGTGTTGCACTAAATGAAAGTAAAGTTGAGGGAAAACAAGCAATGAACACAAAGGAGCATGAGTGGTGAATGATCTGTGTAACAGACACTTCAGTTGGGCTGAGAAGCACACACTGAGGGTGCCACCACATGAATACAAAAGTGTTTTAAGGGACTACAAAATGGATGCTAATTAGACTATGTACTGTATCTGGACCTGAACCAAGCATGCTATCTACAGGTAAAGTTTGCTAGCACGCTGTGCACTGGCAGCACATGTTGTGGGGTCTTGATCTGGTAGTCTAGGCCGGCCACCACTTCCGCGACACTCCCCCTCACTTTGCACGCAGTCCAAAGGATGCGACGAAGTGCTGTCCCTTGGCAGAAGACAAGGGGTTGTTGGGTGGGTCAGCCATAGTGTCGTCTGTGGGCTGTGGGCCAGTGGGATTGAGCTGAGCTGCATATTGATATGTATGGTCCAGGGGATGGTATTGATGATCGCGTGTGAACACAAGGGGTGGGTGGTTGTCAGAAAGTGAGGGATCAAGGGGCTTGGGATCGCTGAAGGTGTCCAAATTGGGGCTGTGAAACTGTGGTGCCTCCTTGCTGCCATATGTCACTGCAATGTTGTCATTCTTGGGGGTGGTCAAGGAGATATTTTCCTGCTGCCCCAAAGGCCAGCAGATGGCACTGTTGTCAATGCGGAATGCATGTGCTGATATGGCATGGGTGTGTTGCTGATGTGGCCCAGTTGAATGTGTTGATGGCCCTGTGAAAGGGCATGTCACATGTAATGGTGCACTCTGCTGCACTTGTGGGTGCTGAGTCTGCAAGATGAGGGACAGGAGCCAAGAGGGGCTTGGGATCATCGATGTTGAGGGTAAGAGCAGCAACATCAACAAGAGCTATGTCCTCAGTGCCAAGCTCTCCAGAGAGGATACCACCCTGGGCTGCAGCACTGTATGCAACAGCATCATTGGGGTTGACACCACCGATTCCTGTCTCTGTGGTCTTGGCCATGAATGCTGACTCCATGACTTTGGAGTCCTGGGATAGTGCCAGCACACTGTCCTCCATCATTGTCACTCCCCCTGCTTTGTCTGGGTCTTTGGCAAAGGCACCAGGGGCTTGCAGGCCAGGTGTGAGGTGAAGGGTGTTGGTGCCAAGATGCACCACTTCTTCTGTTTGAATATTGTGCACGATGCACAAGGGCGTGTGGATGCATGCAGTTCTGTGCAGCTGGACTGGCGAACTGTCCAGCCAATGGGGTGATGTGGCCTTGAGAGGTGAGGCAGGCAACTTGGGCAAGCTGAAAGTTGAGGGTGTGGCTGGTGCAGCAGTCTGCTTGCTGCTCATGGCTGGTAATCTCTTCTCCTCCCCCTCAAGCAGAGCTGCTGGTGCCAATGGGACATCCTGCTCCTCAGTGGTGGTGCCAGGCCCAAGCCAAGGTGCTTAGTGAGCCTGTGTGATGGTGTTGAAGCTGGGTGACTGACCCTTGTGTATACAGATGGCTTACTCAGGGTCGTTGGGATATGCGAACTCTAGTGAGTCCACAATGTCATGGGGATGGTACACAAGGCACATGGTGTCTGTGACCTGCTCTCCACATGAGGAGGTGGTCTGGAGGCGTCCATCTCCAATATGGGACATGTGCCCCTCTTCATCTGGTGCCTGGTGTGGCTCCAGGTTGCTGCTGATGTCACACACATGTGGTGCATTGTGGGGAGCAGGTTGGGACCCAGTGCAAGGGGTGCTGTCCTCCTCAGGCAGCATGGCTGCTCCGGCCCCCTCTTCAGCCTCCAGTTCCTCCCCCTCCTTGACTAGTTGGTCATCTGGTCCAGCCCAGTCAAGGTTGCATTTGTCCTCTGTGCCCCATGTTTCGGCACGGAAGGCCTTGTCTTCGTCATCAGAATCTGAGTCATCCATGTGATGGTCTGGTTCTGTGTAGCATGCATGAACCTCCTCAACAGCCCAGAATCCCCTGTCATCTGGATCATCATCATTGGTGGTGACATGGTTGGCAGAGCCCATGGGCTTGTTCTTGGGCTTGCTGGTGGTGCCCGGGTTCGCCTGTGCTGTCTGTCCAGTCTGGTCTGCTGCTGCTGCGGCCTCCTCCCTCTTCCTGGTGCAGCACTCATGTGCCCAGTGGTGGCACTTCCCCTTGTGGCACCTGCCATTGCTACCTTTGAAGGCACTGGTAGTGGCAAGGGCCTTGTTGGGCTGGCCGCTAGCTTTGCCCTTGCCTTGAGCCTGGGCCTGGTCCTTTGGTGCATATCAGGTCTTTATACAGTCCACTTCCTCAGAGAGAAGATGGATGATATCCCTCATCTCTAGTAGTTTGCCATTGAGGTGAGCCTTCCCCAGGAACTGTGAGGTATAGGTGGCAAGGGGGTCTGGGATGCTGTCAAGGACCATGCACTCGAAGTCCTTGTTGCTGATGGTGATGCTGGCCGCTAGGAGTTTGTTGTGCTGCTTCATCAGGCTTGATAGGAAAGCACAGATGTCGCCTCCCTTTGGGCACTGCATGTTGATGAACAACTGGTGGAGGGCATTCCGTGCATATGTGCTCTTGACTGTGAACTACTGCTTGACAACATCCCACCTCTCCTTGACTGTTGGGTACTGCTGGACTTCAAGCATTGTCTCATTGGGGAGACACTTGTTCAGGAGGTTGCAGGCAATCTGGTCCATGTGGTCCCAATGCTTCAGCTCCTGAGTTTTGGTGGTAGTGGGGTGGTCTGAGTCAACAGGGATGGGGCATGGCTCTGAGCCATTGAAGTGGTCCCATTGGTCAGTGGTTTCCATGGCATCCCGGGATCGCACCACAAATATTGCCCAGTTCCCACCTCCAGAATCAAGGTGCAGAATGTCAGCAGACAACACAAAGTGCATGGTGGATAGATGTTCATTGTACAGAGTGGGAGATGATGTTGGTGAAGACATGGTGGTGGCAGGAGTTGTTGTGGAAATGGAGAAAGGTGCTGAGGACAGAGATAAAGATGTGGATGCTGGAGGCGATGTGGATGGTAATGCTGCTTTTGCTTTGCCTTTGGAATGAGTGATGGGGGCAGTAGTGGTAGGGACAGGGCCCATAACCTGTTGCACTAAATGAAAGTAAAGTTGAGGGAAAACAAGCAATGAACACAAAGGAGCATGAGTGGTGAACGATCTGTGTAATGGACACTTCAGTTGGGCTGAGAAGCACACACTGAGGGTGCTGCCACATGAATACAAAAGTGTTTTAAGGGACTACAAAACAGATGCTAATTAGACTATGTACTGTATCTGGACCTGAACCAAGCATGCTATCTATAGGTAAAGTATGCTAGCACACTGCGCACTGGCAGCACGCATTGTGGGGTCTTGATCTGGTAGTCCAGGCTGGCCACCACTTCCATGACATATAGTTTGGGAAATGGCACCTGAGGGCAGTCACAATCGATTGGTTGCTCTCAAGGAGGTGAACCAAATAGCTCAAGTCCTTGAAAGTCATAAGATCAGATTGCATCTAGATGATGCTATTGCATCAAGGCTTCTACTTGACAAGCTATCTAAAAAAGGAGTCCTCACATTTTACAAAGATAAGCAAGATTGCACTCTGATTGATTCAAGATTGCCAGAAGATGCATTTGTACTGTGCATCCAAACAGAGTTCCAACTGGACACTTTCTGGTGCCTTGGCAATGGCTTCATTGGGATTGATGCGACTTATAATATCACCCAGTATCAAGATCTTTTTGTTATGTTCTTGGGCTTATGCAGGGTGCATTTTTCATTTTCCACCTGCTTATTAAGCCTTTCCCATCATGTGACCAACCACCCATCCATCTCAATCACATGACCAATCACCTGACTAGTCACCTGACCACCCACATGACCAGTCACATGCCATTCCAGTCACCTGCTCCTCAAAGTCACCTGTCCTATGTCACCTGCCCCAAGTCACCTGCGCATCACCTGATATTCCCTCACCTGACCTCACATGACTCTATCCCTACCCCTGACTTGTCTCTACTCGCTTACCTTAGCCTCGCTTCCGGATTCTTGGCCTGCTTACTATATCTTCTTCATAGCCTCGTTTTGCGACTCATACTGACTCCCTTCTTGTTACCTTCACGCGTGAGTCAGTTCTGCAGTATATGACTCCATCTTTTGAGCCATGAGCCATGACTCGTTACTAGTACAGGTACCTATCGTATTAGGCTCGAGTCATACAGCCTCCTCACATGTATATAAACCCTCGCATTTTCCTAGAGTTGGGCCTTAAGCCTGACTTGGTTTAATCCCAAGTGTTGTAGCTTCCACAGTGCCTTCAGTTTTCACCTGCATCCCTTCTAAGTCGTCTCGAACATCGTCAAGACTCTCTTCTACATCTTTCACTATCACCACTAGTGTCTTGCACATGTGCAGACCCGTCATACCAGCGCATCCAAGGGCCAGTGTTCGCTACCTGCGATCCCTTGAAGTACAAGTCCCGCCACCATCATACAAACCCATGCATGTTGCACCTTAGGGTCCTTGGCCCTTAACACTTTTGCTATTTACAATCATTGCCAGGGATCTTTGGGGACATGGTAATTATTCATTGATTTTCTGATAAGGGGCACTCTGAGTTTTTCAAATAGGCATGCCTGTCGCCTGGATGCTGACATTAAGCACAATGACAGAAATAATCACATTCTTTGTCAAATGGGTCAGGGACGCCAGCCCATTGGTCTGGCCTGCAGTGATAATGACTGATCACAATCAAGCACAGATTGCTGCACTTGAAATTGTGTACCTGCAGAGCCAGATCCTCCTCTGCACATGGCATGTGCTATGCATGATGCGATGCCATTTTGTAATGAGCCAATTTCAGGGGTTGTGGGAAAAAATCAAGGCCTGGGTAATGACAGACAATATTGCCAAGTTTTTCAACATTTGGGATGAGATCTCAAGCAATCCTTCAGTTCTGAAAGCATTGTGAAATACCTTACAACAGAGTGGTTGCCAGTGCTGCAAAGGTGGTCTATAATTGGAAGAAAACACCAGTCTATCTTTGAGGGGAATACTAACATGCTGATCAAAGCATATGTGGTTTATTCTTTAGTGAGGTAATCAATCTGACCAATCTTAGATATCATCATGTGTTGAAGTCCCATTGCCTTGGCAGGAAGCACAATTGGCATGTCGTTTATATTATTCAGGCACTTGTGATCAATTTCCTGCCAGAATTCCAAATCTGGCACAGCCGACAAGTTGCTGGGTTAGAGGGCCTGGACCTTGAGGCCACATGTCGCCAACAAATCCTGCAGAGTGCCAGGAAGATGGCCCTGGACTCAATTCACCAAATTAGTGACACTGAGTTCTTCGTCACTTCTGAATCCCATCTGAGTCATCACTACCTGATCAATCTTAATGAACTGACTTGTGATTGTGTCGACTTCCCGAGGATCTGGCACTGCAAGCACATTGCTGCTATCAATGTGCATTTCCCTCGACTCTGTCCAAAGGTGGACAGCTGCTCCAAGATCCCAGAATGTGCATGTGTCCTTGACCTGCCTAAACCCCCACCTAGATTAGAAGAGGAGACTGCAGAGATCCTCTTAACGGACATCAATGTGTTATGTCAGCAGCTCAATGCTCTAAGCAATCGCCCAACCCTGGATCTCAAGGCACTCAAAGGGGTCAAATACAGCCTCAACATGGTGATCTCCTTGGCAAATGGGTCTTGGGCATTACCTGAAAAAGATGTCTTCCACCCAAATAGTAATAATACCTGGGCTGAAATGGCAAAATGCATGGGAGTTGGAAAAGCCCCAAAGTGGAAACCTGGCTTGATGGGTGGAAACATGAGCATGGAATGCATTGGCCCTGTTAAAGGCAAGCTTGCCCATAAATATACTGATCCATATGCTGCAGGCGAGAGATTGGGCAAGCATGCCAAGCCCAATGCAGTCTCCACTGCTGCAAATGAATGTGCCCATGCATCTGTGCCTGCTCCGCTCCCCCTGGTGCATTCCCCCACATGCATGTCCCCTTCCGCTACAGTGGCAGACTCTGCTGCACATCCTTTCACTTATGCAGATTGAAGCATGGTGAACCCACTCACACACCCAGCCTCAGGTGCTGTGCTGGGGCATGCGCTTTCCCAGTTTCCCACTGCTCTGCCCGGTGTGCATTCCTCCACACACACGCCCCCTTCCGCTGTAGCGGCAGGCTTCACTGTGCATTCTTTTACTCTCTCTGACCGATCCATGATGGGCCCACATGTGTATCCAGCCTCAGGCGCTGTGCCAGGGCTTGCATTCATGTCTTTTCCCACTGCTCCATCCGGGTACGCATTTGTGCCACATTCTGCCACTGTTCCAGGGTCCGCACATGTGCTTGTGCATGCACATTTGTCCCAGGGCCACTTGACTTAGTTGCAATGCATGAGTTTTAGTGGCACGTGCACATTTTGGCATTTAGCAATACATGTTTGTTTTTTTCCAACATGTTTTATGTTTGTTTTTCTTATGCGTTGACTAATCTTTTTTTTCTGACATATTTTATGTTTGTTTTGCTTACATCAATTAATCTGAGATCTCTTTATTTCTGAGTATGAAATTCTGACAGCTCTACCAAAGTGCTGGTTCACCTTCCTCTTTGAGACTGTGACAATTCACATGACCCACCACCAGTTGGACAGTTTCAGCGGAACACATCACACCCCAAAAAAGGAATTACCCCAGTAGTTTGGTACCGCTGTCAGAAAACTGTCAGAATTTCGTACTCAGCAGAATAAAAAGATCTTGGAACATTTGATATAAGCAAAACAAACAAAATGCATGTGTCGCTAAGGCACGTGTTTTGCTAAGCCGAGTGGGAGGCCCGGGGAGTAAACGGGCATGCACAAGGGCATTCCCGGGCATTATTTAAGCCCTGGAAAGTGTTTAGTGCAGAGGCCCTTGCATGTGCAAGCCCGAGGAAAGGTCTTTTATCATCGATATATGGTGTTCATATATATTGAGAGCAATAGTGAAAACAAGCTTTAGTGGTGGAGTGGTAGTTACATTTGTGTCTATGTTAGTAAACAGGCCGGGTCCGTGGGTTTGATTCTGTGTTGGTGCAATCTTTTTTTTCATGCCGCGTATATATTATTTATTTTTAGCAAAAATATTACCTGTCGCACTAGGCATTAGCCGCAAGAATTAATAATAAACGCGGCGTGAAACGGTCCGATGTCGGGGCGCATGAAGCGGACACAAAATATCGTACAAGTTAATTTCTCATTGACAAGGCAGAAGGGCCGGGCAGTGTGCGGATCCGCTCCACTGTGCTTGCCCCCGCCCGCGCACCCCCTTCCGCTGCACCGGCCGGCTCCATTAGACGTATTTACAATTGCGAAAACCTGTCTGCGGGGGTCCCGGCTGCATATCCCCCATCAAGCACTGCCCCCGGGCCCGCGCTTTCGCGACTTTCGGCCACTTTCCCTGGGCCCGCATTTGCGCCCCCTTTTTCTGCTGGTTCAAGGCTTGCACATACAAGGGCCTCTGCACTAAACACTTTCCGGGCTTAAATAATGCCCGGAAATGCCCTCGCACATGCCCGTTTACTCCCCAGGCCTCCCACTCGGCTTAGCAAAACACGTGCCTTAGCGACACGTGCGTTTTGTTTGTTTTGCTTACATCAAATGTTCCAAGATCTTTTTATTCTGCTGAGTACGAAATTCTGATGGTTTTCTGACAGCGGTACCAAACTACTGGGGTAATTCCTTTTTTGGGGCGTGACGTGTTCCACTGAAACTGTCCAACTCCCACCACCCAAATTGCTCAACTGTGATCGTATATGGTAGGAATGCCCGCTTGGGGTCTGGGCACCATACATCACATCCACCAATGCATTTCCCACTTCCATGCCCCCAATACCAGCCCAGACGACTGCGGTCACATTTGGGTGGTCAATCCATGGCTCAAGGATGACAGGGCCAACTGCATTTATGACCATCCAGCATGTGCCTTTTATTGTGCCTACTAGCACTTGCCTGCAGGTGTTGTCATTTCTCTTTGTGAGACACCCACTCATGAACTGTAATTGAGGTCATAGCATAGGAATTTGTTTATGACGAAGTGTGGACAAAAGGAAGACCCATGCAGTGGTGATGGACTGGAGGCAAACAAGGTGGTTGATGTGCACCGTAAGGGCGGGCCGCGGGGCGTATCATTTCTGTCGGAGATTGGAGCAATTGCGCACTCGGCGCACTTCGGCCCATACGCTCCTTGATTGGTGGATGTCCCGGGCCGCTAGGCTGCCATTTCGTTCCCGTTCCTGACGCCTCGCGCACGACGCTAGCCAGAGTCCGAACTCAACTCAACTCTCCGGCAGCACTACCCCGTTATAAATATGTTGGTGGTGAACCACACGCGAATGGCCCGAAAATTTTATCGCGTCTCTGAAGATGGGAGTCTGGGAGATA
>Ga0307510_10005950_pt1 | contig 14558 bp, 17 predicted proteins | sample 12_EM_MG_FD_207224 | JGI IMG/M metagenome (GOLD analysis project Ga0307510, IMG submission 207224) | Populus trichocarpa ectomycorrhiza microbial communities from riparian zone in the Pacific Northwest, United States - 12_EM | ecosystem: Host-associated > Plants > Roots > Unclassified | place...
GATCGGTGGCTTTCACGGATCGCTAAGCACGCTGATATTACAGGAGGTTTTCCGTTGACGCTGAGACGATGGCCGGAGGGCAAGCCGATATGGGAGGGATTCTTACCTGAGTTCAGGGAGTCTGGAGTCATCATGTCCCGCACACTTTTCCCCCCCTAAGCTTTCGATCGAAACGAGAACTCCAGGGTAGACGGGTCTTGCCCCGACTCACTCCAAACCCTCCCCACCAACGAGCCGTCTCCAACGCATTCGTGTTCAGGCTAGACTTCGCCCCTCACTCTTCCCCTTCTCCGTCCTCCCCCTCTTGCAAGAGGGTCAATATACATAAGAGTACTATATACCGAATCGACAGTTTCGATGCTCGAATCGGAGTCCCCTGCCCTGTTCGAGTTAGGACTGGCTGATGGATAGATACATCTCTGCCAGGGCTTGCCTGTCCCCTTCCTTCTACCCTTACGCCCTCTCCCGTTGTGGATCCCGCATATCCGCCACATTGTACACTTTCCACTTCGGCACCGTTTCGACGTATTTAGTGTACCGCTCCCCATCCCGACTCACGACCTGAGGAGGTGGGGAGAGTATTTCAATGATCCCAGGTTGGACTCGATACAGTGAACCAGATAACGCGATATCATCGTTTTACTACAGTGCCCCCCCGGAGGCCAGAAATCAAAGTCAAGTCATATTACTCGGGTTACCATAACTTGACTCTCGTGACTTTAACCGTTGTCTGGGGAGTCCGGGTTTGCCGGCGTATCTCCGTATCTCGAGTTAGATATTGCATAGACGCTAAAGATAACCACCTCCACCCGAACCACGTGTATCACTTGAATCCGTCTGAAAACTCTCCCATTGCGAACGTTGCCATCCTAACCATGACTATTCCGTTCCCGCTGCAAGAGGCACTGAGGGATTCGATCACTTCCGGAACCTTCGTCGACACCAAATTCTGGCTCTTCTCAAAACGTACATCCAGGCCTGGACGCGTTGGACAACCGAAGCCACTTTTCGTCAATGGCCACGTCGCGAAGCGCGTACCACGCCTTGCTTCTCGTGCGTTGACCTCAGCTGTCTGGGATACTTGAGCTGACTTGTTGACAGTGCTCGACGAGAGAGGAACCAAGGAGAACTTGAGGGCCAGGTTTCCCGCAGATAGAAGACCTTATACAACCCGCTACGACTATGAAGACGACAGTGACCTCGAAGAGGATGATGATGATGACGACGACGACGACAACGACGGCCCCGCAAGTCCCCCTCAGGTCGTGACGAAGAAGCCGAGAGATAGCTCCGATATCGTCGTTCTCGAAAACTCGGACGCGAAGAGCAACGAATCTTCTGATATCATCTCCGTCTCAGACATCGAGTCGCTGTTCTCCGGGTCATCCGATACGAAGGGTGAAACGGAGACCGCTTCTTCCACTCACATTGGCAAGGTGGTCGTTATTGAGGATGTAGCCTTTGTCACGTAGGTCCGTTTCCTATCTTCCTATACGTGCACTAAAATTACTTGTATGCAACAGATTCCAGGCAATGCTCCGGTACTTGTACACGAACGAGATTGAGTTCGCGCCATGGGGCTCCGCGGAAAGACGTGAAGCCCGTGCACTTGAGAAGATATCGGAATCGTACGGAATTCCCAAACCCTCACCCAAATCCGTCTACAGACTTGCCGACAAGGTCACAAGTCCCCGTGTCCCCCCTGCTAACTCAGACTGACGCCGTCTTCAGTACGACATACCCGAGTTGAAAGAGCTCGCGTTGCGACAGATCAAGCGATACCTATCCAAGTGTGACATCACGGAAGAAGTGTTTAGCAAGTATACCTCCTGGTGCGTTATCCTCTTTCACTCGAACGATCAGGTTCCCACACACCGGCTACAGGTACCCCGAGTTGAGGGAACTGGAACTCAGACAGCTGGCAAGGGTGTTACTATCTTTCAACCCCAGCCCTACACTAGAGTTATTGAAGACGAAGATCAAAAGCTACGGCCATGGGCGGTTGCGGCATGCAAAGGACATCCTTCCGACCCTTTACGAGCTGATGGAAAGCGATGAGTCTGTCAAGGAAATGCCACTCCCCGCGGCTGCACCACCAAATCAGCAAGTCGCCGGAGGAGACTGGGAGGGGCTCACGAGGGCGCTCACGAGCTCCCTAACCACTGGGATGTTCCTCGACTCCCAGGTTTATGCCGTCAAGTCAAGGTCATCGACCGGTCTGCCGAAGATTCAACCAATATACTTCTGCAGTACGGTGGGTGGCAGTTTCACGTCCATGCTAGTAGCACGTAAGTGCCCACTCGGGTCACACGTGAGTGAGTTACTGATCCATCGTTCCAGATTCGTCGAAAATCAGAGCATGGAGAGCACCACCTCCTCGATGTGCGGATGGGTATGACAGTGATATTGATGACGACATCCCTGACCCGGAGGGCTCCCCGGAGAGCTACCCTTGTTCAAAGCTGTTCGTTGATCCATTCCCAATTCATCACTACCAACTTAGCTTGCTCCCTCCAGTGTTCGAGAAAATACTACAGCCGCAGGCCTACCAATAGAGTCCTCACTTCTGTTGAAGTCAGGGGCGGCAAAGACGTGAGCCATTGTCTGAGGTGACAATAGGATTGGCTGATCTCTTGGTACAGTTGGAGTGCTGTATTCCTTTACGTGTACACTGGTCGGATTACATTCGCAACCCTCAGTTCACAAGATGTTACCTCCTCCGAAGAGGGGGAGACCCAGGATGGGTACTCTCAAGGAGAGAAGTCTCCACAGGATCCGGAAGGGCTCAGTTCTTCGTCATCCACTGCTGTTGTGGTGGGATCTTGTTCTCCCAAGTCTGTCTATTGCCTAGCAAACAAGGTTCGTCTCGTACCCCTTCGGAGCGATGCAGTCACCGATAGTTCCTCCGAGTAGGTCGGCCTGACCGGACTTTGCAATGTCGCCCTTGAGAATATTCAGTTCAAGCTTGATAAGGACAATATCGTGCATGAGCTGTTCTCTCCTTTCACTGCGAAGTAACTCATTCCAGACTCTTGACAACTTATCACGCTAACGTAACTCCCACATAGCCACAAGGGCGTCAGAGAAATGGAATACGAATTGTTTCGGTCTAAGCTGAAACCATTTGTCGACGGAGCTTTGATCCCTGGCATCATTCGACGCTCCTCTTTGGGTCTAAATTCGCACTGTACAGCGGCCATGGAGTTGATGATCGAAGGGTCCATTCAAGAACGTCGCGAGAGGATGTTCGAAAAGGCAAGGGACAGCCCGCGGTCAGACCCCACACCTCAGGCCAAGAGCATTAGTGTTTTGCCGAATACGTCCATTCCAGAAGTGCAACCCCTTGCTCCTGCTCCTGCGCCGCAGCTACCATCGCAGTCTTTACCGAGTGCTGCCACTGGTATTGTCACAAGTCCCGCGTCGACCTCCTCTAAGTACAATGCACCGTCAGACTCACCGGTTCTTTCGAAGCGCGCAAAAGGGATCGAGGTGGCGCAAAGCGAGAAGCCATTAGCAGACGTCAAGACGGACCCGTCTCCACCAAAGGACTTTGTGGAGCTGGAATGTGAGGGTTGTCATCTCAAAAGATTGCGAAGTCTCCCGTGGGGCGTTTCTTGTCCGGGGTGTTTCTTGACAGGCTCGAAGAGTGATACAAATCGGATGAAGTGCGTTGGTTGTGGGACTATCTGGGTCGGCGGCGTTGATGCCTGTACCGGCTGTCACCGCAAGTTCGAGTAAACATATGTTTATCGTGGATTACCCAGCTATACGCAGTTACTCTGTAGTTCTAATTGACACTTGTGCTCGATGACGAACAAGTCATCTGTGCGAGGTTGACGCAGTTCAGGTATGGGGCCTCGAATTGGGGCGAACATGGGCTAAGCCGTCCCTCGTCGTCGTTTTAGGGCGATCAGTAAGTGTGGTGGGGTGTACAATCCCTGGGCCCACCACGAGACAATCTGGTATACTGTTTACGCGGATCATGCATTCCTTCTGAGCCAGTGGGCAGCAAATTGGATGCGGTCCAAGATTACCTTCGACTTCTGTATCCGGTCCACTCGGGGAGCTCGGTAGGATCGAGCTGGACCGGAAGCTTGATGTATAATTTAAGATGCCCGCTGAGACCTTGGAGGTCTCGTTCCACCCGCAGAGCTCCGCCAAGATGAACCCTGCGGTGGGCGTGCCGGAGGGGATTGTCCCAGTTGCAATTAGCAGCGGGAGGCCCGTACATCAGTGGCGTTTTCCACTTTGGCGCCGTTTTGACATATAACTCGATATCACTGTCTGACTACAGTGCACCCCCTGGGTCCGAAGACCCCGGAGGCCAGGAATCGAAGTCAAGTCATATTACTGGAGTTACTATAACTTGACTTCCGTGACTTGATGATTAGGTCAAGGTCAGTAACTCGCACAACACTGACTTTAACCGTTGTCCGGGGGGTCCGAGTCAGTTTGCCGGTGTATCTCCGTATCTTGAGTTAAACATCGCATAGACGCTAAAGATAACCACCCTCACCCGAACCACGTGTATCACTTAAATCCGTCTGAAAGCTCGCCCATTGCGAACGTTGCCATCCTATTCCGTTCCCGCTGCAAGAGGCTCTGAGAGATTCGATCACTTCTGGAACTTTTGTCGATACCAAGTTCTGGCTCTTCTCAAAACGTACATCTAAGCCTGGACGCGTTGAAGAACCGAAGCCGCTTTTCATCAACGGACATGTCGCGAAGCGCGTACCACAACTTGCTTCTCGTGCGTTGACTTCAGCTGTCTGAGATACTTGAGCTGACTCGCTGACAGTGCTCCACGAGAGAGGAACCAAGGAGAACTTGAGGGCCAGGTTTCCCACAGATAGAAGACCTTATACGACTACGACCCGCTACGACTATGAAGACGACAGTGACCTCGAAGAGGATGACAACGACGACGACATTCTAGACGATGAGCCCGCAAGTCCACCTCAGGTCGCGACAAAGAAGCTGAGAGACAGCTCCGATATCGTCGTTCTCGAAAATTCGGACGCGAAGAACAATGAATCTTCTGAAATCATCTCCGTCTCAGACCTCGATTCGCTGTTCTCCGGGTCATCCGATACGAAGGGCGAAGCAGAAACCGCCTCTTCCGCTCACGTTGGCAAGGTTGTAGTTATCGAAGATGTGGCCTTCGTCACGTAAGTAAATTTCCTATCTCCTTGATGCATGTACTGAGACCACGTACGACAGATTCCAGGCAATGCTTCGGTACTTGTACACAGACGAGATTGAGTTCGCGTCGTGGGGCTCCACGGAAGGACGCCAGGCCCGCGCGCTTGAGAAGACATCAGAATCGTACGGAATTCCCAAACCCTCACCCAAATCCGTCTACAGACTTGCCGACAAGGTCACGAGTCCTCGTGTCCCCCCTGCTAACTCACGCTGACATCGTCTTCAGTACGACATACCCGAGTTGAAAGAGCTCGCGTTGCGACAGATCAAGCGAGACCTATCCAAGTGTGACATTACGGAGGAAGTGTTTAGCAAGTATACCTCCTGGTGCGTTATCCTCTTTCACTCGAACGATCAGGTTCCCACGGACCGGCTACAGGTACCCCGAATTGAGGGAACTGGAACTCAGACAGCTGGCAAGGGTGTTATTATATTCCGACTCCGGCCTTACACTAGGGTCATTGAAGATGAAGATCAAAAGCTACGGTCATGGGGAATTGCCGCATGCAGAAGACATCCTTCCAACTCTTTACGAGCTAATGGAGAGCGATGAGTCTGTCAAGGAAACACCACTCCCTGCGGCTGCACCACCCAACGAGGAGGCCACGGGCGGAGACTGGGAGGGGCTCAAGAGGGCACTCACGAGTTCCCTGACAAGCGGGACGTTTCTCGACTCTCAATTTTATGCAGCCGAGTCAAGGCCATCGATCGGTCTGCCGAAGATTCAACCAATATACTTCTGTAGTACGGCGTGTGGCAGTTTTGTGCCCAAGCTGGTAGCATGTGAGTCCGTCGCTCGGGTCACGTATGAGTGAGTTGCTGATTCATCGTTCCAGATTCCTCGAAAATCAGAGCATGGAGGGCTCCTCCTCGATGTGCAGATGGGTATGACAGCGATATTGGCGACGAAAATCCTGACCCAGAGGGCTCCTCGGAGTGCTACCCTTGTTCAAAGCTGTCCGTTGATCCGTTCCCAATTCATCACCACGAGCTTAGTTTGATCCCTCCAGTGTCCGAGAAAATCCTACTGCCGCGGACCTACCGATAGAGTCCGCACTTCTATTGAAATCAGGGGCGGCAAAGACGTGAGCCACCTCTGAGGTGACAATACGATTGGCTGATCTCTTGGTGCAGTTGGAGTGCTGTATTCCTTTACACGTACACCGGTCAGATCGCATTCGCAAACCTCAGTTCGCAAGATGTTGCTCCCTCCAAGGAGGGGGAGGCTCAGGATAGCTACTCTCAAGGTGAAACACAGGACCCGGAAGGGCTCAATGCCCCACCACCCACTGCTGTTGTGGTTGGGCCGTGCTCTCCCAAGTCTGTCTATTCCCTAGCAAACGAGGTTCGGCTGGCACCGTTTCGGAGTGATGCGGTCGCTGATAACTCCTCCGCGTAGGTCGGCTTTACCGGACTTTGCGATGTTGCCCTGAAGGACATTCAGTCCAAGCTTGATAAGGACAATATCGTGCATGAACTGTTCTCTCCTTTCACAGCAAAGTAACTCATTCTAGACCCTTAGCACTTCATCACGCTAACGTAACTCCCACATAGCTACAAAGGCGTCAGAGAAATGGAATACGAACTGTTCCGGTCTAAGCTGAAACCTTCCGTCGACAGTGCTTTGATCTCCAGCATGTTTCGAAGCTCTTCGTCGGGTCTGAGTTCGCACCGTACGGCAGTCATGGAATTGATCATCGAAGGGTCCATTCGAGCACGTCGCGAGAGGATGTTCGAAAAGGGGAACAACAGCTTGCGGCCAGATCCTACACCTCAAGCCAAGAGCATCAGCGTTGCGCCAAATATGCCCATTCCAGAAGTGCGGCCCACTACCCCGGCTCCTGCGCCGCAACCACCATCGCAATCTTTGCCTAATGATACCACTGGGACCGTCACAAACCTTGCATCGGCCTCTGCTGAATACAAGGTATCAAAAGACTCATCGGCTCTTTCGGGACCCACAAAAGAGATCAAGGTGGCACGAAGCGAGAAATCGCCGGCAGGTGTCAAGATGAACCCGTCTCCATCAGAAGACTTTGTGGAACTGGAATGTGAAGGTTGTCACTTCAAACGATTGCGAAGTGGTCCCTTTGTGGGCACTCCCTGTCTAGGGTGCCTCATGAAGGGGATACGTACAGGGATGAAGTGCGTTGGTTGCGGGACTATCTGGGTTGATGGCGTCGATGCCTGTACTGGCTGTCATCGCACGTTCAAGTAAAGAAATGTGTATCATGGATTACCCGGCTGAATTCAGTTACCAGTTAGTTCTAATTGACACTCGTGCCCGATAATGAACAAGTCGTCTGTGTAATGTTGACGCGGTTCAGGTAAACGTGGGCGGAGCCACCGCCCGTTGCCATTGGACGTTGTTCAGAGGACGATTATTGGGTGTGATGTGGTGTACATTCCCTGTACCTACCACGAGGCAGTTGGTTGGTATAGGCTCCATTTCATCCCACTCGCGTGGCACCCAGCTCTACCCTCGATCCATGATACTCACTTTTTTTCGGTGTTCCGGGCCAGGTGCTGTTTCCCTAAAGACTATTGTACAGATTCCTGTTGCCTCGGAACCTTGGGACACGAAGATTCTTTCTTCTATTTCGCTAGCGCGCTCAACTTTTACGCGCTTGATTGGTCGCCCCCGGGATCGCGATTTCTGAGTATTCACCTTTGATTTTTCTGCGGAAGAGCTTGTAAGAGAAAGCCCGCGGCCGTTAACTTTGATCTGTTTCAGGCATCGAGGTTCAACGGGCTGGAGTGGATCCACTCGCTTCTGTAGCAGACGCAGACACGTGTCACGGACGGCACAGTTAACCAGTCGCCCGACTCGATGCTCACCTCTGGGCACGGCGAATTCACTCATGCAAACGCTTACTCATCCTGCTTTGTTCATTTGTGTTAGAGTCCCAACCCCATATTCCCTTCGCCCACGTGTTCGCACTCCGAGTCGCATCCTTCCCGATAACCGTCACTTCGCCATGGACTTGATTCCTCAGGAACTCACTGGGGTAATCATCAACAATGTCCCACAGTTTAGCCTCCTCTCCTGTACTCTCGTTGCAAAACGGTGATGACAGAAGAGCCAACAACGCGTCCCCGGTACCATCATATTCCCATCTGAAGGAGGTCGGTCGTTAGTACACAGATCCCACGGGACTCGGATGGGATCTCATCCTATGTTCGCCATTGTCAAAATCTATGAAATTTCCTCCTGGACCGATCCTGCACTCTTCAGCCGTATGCTAGGGTCCCTCAGTTCGTTAACCACATTGTCAATGTACGCAACCAAGCTCCCTGACGAGTTGCCAGGCCACTGCATCTCACATGGTGCGCTCGGAAAGGGGATTACTACTCTTGACCTTTTTTCTCCATACTGTACGCTTACGACGCTGACATCGGTGATTCTCTCGCTCCCTGACCTGAAGGAGCTGTGTATCGAGCACTGCGGGGCTACGCCGGAAAAGCCACTTCCGGCGTATTCTGTCACCCCAGAGGGTACTGTTAAACTCGCTGGAGCTACACGGATATGTGGACGGAATCGGAGAAGCTCTCACTAGGTCTCGATTCGCATCCCGCCGCCCCTCCTTGGATGTGCGCGTCGCGGGCGTAGAGCAGCTTTTTTTGCTCTCCCCGGAGACGGTTGTAGAACTAGTGCTCTGGGGAGTTTGGCTTTTGCGGATTCTCGGATCAAGCAGTGGAAATAGCGACCGATCTTCCAGGTTATATGACCGATGGGGTTCCCCCTCCCATTCACCCACCACCATTACCTGCCCTTACCAAGTGCATCGGCGTTATGATTTGATCTTCTGAAGGGTGAGGATAGAGGAATTTTTGTTTGCCCTTGAGACCTTGACTTGAAGTTGATGGCTACGTAGAGTGCGGTGGTTGCCTCATTTCGTAGTGTACTTTGAATAACCGTTGTTCGGGGGGTTCGGGTTTGTCGACATATCTCCGTATCTTGAGTTAGATGTTGCATAGACGCTAAAGATAACCAGCCTCGCCCGAACCTCGTGTGTCACTTGAACTCATCTGAAAATTCGCGCATTCTGGGCATTATCATCTTGACAATGACTCCTAGTATTCCATTCCCGCTGCAAGAGGCTTTGAGAGATTCGATCACTTGCGGAACCTTCGTCGACACCAAGTTCTGGCTCTTCTCAAAACGCGCATCTAAGCCCGGATACATTGGGGGACCGAAGCCGCTTTTCGTCAATGGACACGTCGCAAAACGCGTACCGCGCCTGGCTTCTCGTGCGTTGACCTCAGCTGTCCGAGATACTTGAGCTAACTTGCTGACAGTTCTCGGCGGAAGAGGAACCAAGGAGAACTTGAGGGCTAGGTTTCCCACAGATAGAAGACCTTATACGACCCGCTACGACTATGAAGACGACAGCGACCTCGAAGAAGATGACGACGACGACATTGTGGACGATGAGCCCGCGAGTGCCCCTCAGGTCGTGACGAAGAAGCCGAGAGATAGCTCCGATATCGTCGTTCTCGAAAATTCGGACGTGAAGATTAACGAATCTTCTGACATCATCTCCGTCTCAGACCTCGATTCGTTGTTCTCCGGGTCATCCGATACGAAGGGCGAAACGGAAACCGCCTCCTCCGCTTGGCACGTTGGCAAAGTTGTAGTTATCGAGGATGTGGCTTTCGTCACGTACGTCGGTCTCCCGTCTCCTTATGCACGCACTAAGATCACTTGCAATAGATTCCAGGCGCTGCTCCGGTACTTATACACGGATGAGATTGAGTTCGCGCCGTGGGGCTCCACGGAAAGACGCGAAGCCCGTGCACTCGAGAAGGTATCGAAATCGTACAGAATTCCCAAACCCTCACCCAAATCCATCTACAGGCTTGCCGACAAGGTGACGAGTTCCCATTTTTCCCCTACCAACTCAGACTGACGTCGTCTTCAGTACGACATACCCGAGTTGAAAGAGCTGGCGTTGCGACAGATCCAACAAGACCTATCCAAGTGTGACATTATGGAGGAAGTTTTTAGCAAGTATACCTCCTGGTACGTTATCCTCTTTCACTCGAACGATCCGGTTCCCACAGACCGGCGACAGGTACCCCGAATTGAGGGAACTGGAACTCAGACAGCTGGCAAGGAAGTTGTTGTCCTCCAACTTCGGCCCTACACTAGGGTTATTGAAGACGAAGATCAAAAGCTACGGTAATGGGGAATTGCGACATGCAGAGGACATCCTTCCAACTCTTTACGAGCTGATGGAGAGCGGCGAGTCTGTCAAGGAAACACCACTCCCCGCGGCTGCACCACCCAACCAGCAGGCCACGGGGGGAGACTGGGAGGGGCTCAAGAGGGCGCTCACGAGTTCCCTGACCAGCGGGACGTTCCTCGACTCCCAGTTTTATGCAGTCGAGTCAAGGCCATCGACCGGCTTGCTGAAGATTCGTCCGGTATATTTCTGCAGTACAGTGGGTGGCAATTTTGTGTCCAAACTAGCGACACGCAGGTCCCTCACTCGAATCGTGTGTGGGTGAGTTGCTGATCCACCTTTCCAGATTCGTCGAAAATCAGATCACAGAGAACACCACCCCCTCGATGTGCAGATGGGTATGACAGTGATATTGATGACGAAAATCCCGATCCGGAAGGCTCCCCGGAGAGCTATCCTAGTTCAAAGTTGTTCGTTGATCCGTTCCCAATTCATCACCGCGAACTTAGTTTGCTCCCTCCAGCATCCGAGAAAATCCTACGGCCGCGGACTCGCCAATAGAGTCCGCACTTCTGTTGAAATCAGGAGCGGCAAGGACGTGAGTTACCGTCTGAGGTGACAATATGATTGGCTGATTTCTCGGTGCAGCTGGAGTGCTGTATTCCTTTACGTGTACACCGGTCGGATCGCATTCGCAACCCTCAGTTCGCAAGATGTTACCCCCTCTGAGAAGAAGGGGGCTCAGGATGGCTGCTCTCAAGGTGAAGAAAAGTCTCCACAGGACCCGGAAGGGCTCAATGCTCCACCACCCATTGCTGTTGTGGTCGAACCGTGCTCTCCCAAGTCTGTCTATTCCCTAGCAAACGAGGTTCGTCTCGCACCGTTTCGAAGTGATGCGGTTACCGATAGCTCCTTCGCAGGTCGGCTTGACCGGACTTTGCCATATTGCCCTCGAGGACATTCGATCCAAGCTAGATAAGGACAATATCGTGCACGAGCTGTTCTCTCCTTTCACTGCGAAGTAATTCATTCCAGACTCTTGGAAGTTCATCACGCTAACGTAACTCCCACATAGCCACAAGGGCGTCAGAGAAATGGAATACGAACTGTTCCGGTCTAAGCTGAAACCTTCTATCGACGGTGCTTCGGTTTCCGGCATCATTCGATGCTCTTCGTCGGGTCTGAGTTCGCACCGTACGGCGGCCATGGAGTTGGTCCTCGAAGGGTCCGTTCGAGAACGTCGCGAGAGGATGCCCAAAAAGGCGAAGAATAGCTTGCGGCTAGATCCTACACTCCAGGCCAAGAGGACCAGCGAGGCACCGAATATGTCCATTCCAGAAGTGCAACTCCCTGCCCCTGCACCATCGCAGTCTTTACCTAATGACGCCACTGGTATTGTCACAAGCCCCGCGTCGGCCTCCGCTGAGCACAATGGACCGCCAGACTCACCGGCTCTTTCAAAGCGCGCAAAAAGGATCAAGGTGGTGCGAAGCGAGAAGCCACTAACAGATGTCAAGACGAACCCTTCTTCATCAGAAAACTTTGTGGAAATGGCATGCCAGAATTGTGGTGTCAGGCAACTGCGGAGCTGTCTCTGGAGCGGCCTCTACTGTAATCCGTGCCCCTTACGGCTTGAGCGTACTACTAAGATGAAGTGTGTTGGCTGTGATACTATCAGGGTCGACGACGTTGGTGCCTGTACCGGCTGTCACCGTACGTTCAAGTAAAGAGATGTATATTGTGGATTACCCAGCTATACCGAGTTACTCGACAGTTCTGATTGAGACTTGCGCCCGATGATGCACAGGTCGTCTGTGAGAGGTTGAAGCAGTTCAGGTGAAAAACCTCAGATTAGAGTGAACGTGGGCGAAACCGTCGCCCGTCGCCGTTGGTGGACGACCATTGGGTGCGGTGCGGTGCACAATTTCTGTGCTCATCACGAGGCAGGCATCGGAAAAAAACAAGTTACAACGGGAGAGTTTGGCGAATTTCGGGCATCATGATCTGATCATGATCTTTTGCGATGCATTATGATCGCCTCATCATTTCGAAACTAATTTCGCGATGGACGGTCTGAGTTCTTTCTACCCCACTCGTGTGCCACCCAGCCTCATCCCTGATCCGGGATGCTTATTGTTCTTGTCGGTGTTCCAGGCGAGGTGTGGTTTCTCTGGAGACTATTGTACCTATTCCCGCTACTTCACCGGAACCTTGGAACGTGACGCGTGAAGATTTGGTTCTCCGTTTCGCTAGCGTAGCTTCACCTTCCACGCTGGCGTCAGTCACGTTCAACCTTTACGCGTTCGACTGGTCGCCCCGACTTCTGGGTGTTCGCTCCTGAATCTTCCGCGGAAGAACTTCTGAGAAAAATCCAGTCGTCCTCAACTTTTATACGTTTCAGGCGTCGAGACTCGAAGAGCTGGAGTGAACCCACTCGCCTTCGTAGCAGGCACAAACACGCGGAACCTGGCAGACCCAGGTTATCGTTCAGATCTTCTATGATATTGATGACATGATTCAATGATCATTGATGTCTACCTGGGTACGTCGAATTCAATCTTGCTGAATGTGTATTCCGGGTCTTTGACTAGTCCCCAAAGCTGAGCACAATTGACATGATGATCCGGGGGTGATACTATACCGTATCGCCTAGCATCGAGTTGGACCCTGAACGTGAACGTTTGAGCAGCTATTGTACCTAGGCACCGCACTTCTAGGCCTTCTCGCTTTATCGGTTCAAGGTCTAGCCGCCTGCAGTTAACCCCCGGCTGTTTTTGATCGTTCCAACGCCACATGAAATGCTTTCCGTGGCCACGATCGATGATTAAATGATCCCTACAACCTGCGGCGGGAGATCATCAGGGCTCAAGGAGAATAGATAATTTCGCGAGGCGAAACACAGGACTATAATAAATAAAAATACATTCGAAATGGCAGAGGTGAAGAAGAGTTCCTACTACGAGGCTAGGGTCTCTGCTTTCCCCATTTCTCCTGTCAGAGTCCGAGCCCGACGGCTAGTCGGGGTACTCATAGGGACCCCTCAAGCCCAGATGCAATATCAAACTCGTTGTGAGCGATTGGATGCTTATCCTGCGCAACTGTATGAGGCGGAAGATCGCAAGCGTCAACAATGCAGGCGACGGCGTAAGATCGGGGCTTACCATTCCGAGGGACGGCAACGGACTGGACGACGGCGAAGAGTGAGAAGAGGACGACAGCCCCGGAGAGCGAAAGGAATTTCATGATATTTCTTTGAACGTGAGGAGTCGTGATTGAGCCCTGAGCTCGAGCTTATGATGAGTGCGGCAGGGCGAGTGAAGGTGGGATGTGTTTGGAACAGGAAAGTCGAAACCAAGGAGCTTTTAATACACTGGGAGGTTTAACTTTTAACCTCCAATCGATATCAACATTCATTATTCTTGAAGCTTCGTTGTCGGGTCACTTGGATGGCGTGTACTACCAGCGACGCTCTCTATAGTAGATCGATCAATCAGCGCTCAGCGCCAAAATGCTGACTACACGGGGAGGTACACAAAGGAAGGTGTTTCACTGGAATGAAACGGATTTCGGCCACCATGTTGATCAGCTATCAATACTTCAGTATTCATAAGACAGGGGTTTCCTGTCTGCGATCATAATATCGAATTGGCTTCTTCTCTCCCTTCGTGCCGCTAATGTATACCGCCCGTTACCCTTAATGCCGTGTACATTCACTACTAGTAGAACTGTTCATCGATTACCCGTAGTGAAAGGGATCCAATGTAGCAGGTGGAATAAATGGGATACGCTACACACGTCAGCCCTTGGCACACCCCCGAACAGCAAATCTGGCACACTGCGAAACCAGTGCCGCAACATGATGAAAATGGGCCACGTGGTTCGGGATACTTTGAGCCATACCGCACTGAGTGGAGCGCTGCGATAGCACTGCAGAGGGGATCTCCTTATTGGCAGTGAGTGCGGGCCCGGGCGGTGCCTACTGCGGGGTTGATCTTGAGGGAGCTCTGCGGGCAGAACGAGACCTTCGAGGTCTCAGCCGATATCTTAAGTTGTATATAAAGCTTCCGGTCCGACTCGATTCCGCCGAGCTCCCTGAGTGGACTGGAGACAAAAGTCGGAGGCAATCTCGGCTCGCATCCAATCGGCCGCCCACTGACTCAGAAGGAATGC
>Ga0307510_10005951_pt1 | contig 14558 bp, 6 predicted proteins | sample 12_EM_MG_FD_207224 | JGI IMG/M metagenome (GOLD analysis project Ga0307510, IMG submission 207224) | Populus trichocarpa ectomycorrhiza microbial communities from riparian zone in the Pacific Northwest, United States - 12_EM | ecosystem: Host-associated > Plants > Roots > Unclassified | place...
TGAGTTCAACGCAAAAATCGCTGATTTTGGTTTAGCAAGGATGCTTGTTAAGCAGGGAGAACTTGCTACTGTGTCTGCTGTGGCTGGTTCTTTGGGTTACATAGCTCCAGGTAATAAGAGAAAACGTCACCATTTTTGTGCATTTGTTTCCTTTCCCTCCTTTTCCACTACCAAATAGTTTCATCTAAGTTCATTATCTGAATAATAACTTGAACTGCAGAGTACGCTCAAACAGTTAGAGTGAATGAGAAGATTGATGTTTATAGCTTTGGAGTTGTCCTTCTTGAACTAACGACAGGGAAAGCAGCTAATTATGGTGACGAGGATACGTGCCTTGCCAAATGGGCATGGCGTCACATGCAAGAAGGAAAACCTATAGTCGATGTGTTAGATGAGGAGGTAAAGGAGCCTTGTTACGTGGATGAGATGAGAGATGTTTTCAAACTAGGGGTGTTTTGTACCAGCATGTTGCCTTCTGAAAGGCCTAACATGAAGGAGGTTGTGCAGATCTTACTTGGCAGGAACCGTCGATGGGTCTGTGGAAGGAAGAATATGAGACATGCATGAGTACGCTTCCACTCCTTTGCTCAACTCCTCAAAAAGCCAGAGGTTGTCGCAGAGGTTGTCGGAGAGTGATGGCATCCAATATTAAAGACTTATTAGAATAATAATATCCACCTCTGGAGTTCAGATTGTAAAATATCATCAGTCGTTATGCATAATAATATAATGAACTAGTCTACAATGGTGGAACCTTCTAAATCTCTGGAGGAGGGAATCCGCACCTGTAACGTTGTGGCTTTGTATGTATGATTTTTATTTGATTTGATAATGATTAGCATAGCATTAGGTGTACCCCTCTGTGTTAGTTGGTCAAAGATTTACATTAAAAAAAAAAAAAGGTTTCTCCCACAAAACATAGCTAGGAATGGTCACTTTTTAACTAATGGTTAAAAAAAAAAAAAAACAATGCAATTGGCTCCTCAGGTTCCATGACCAGGCCCTATGGTTTTGATTCTTATAAAAACACCTTTACACTTTTAATTTGGATAATTTAGGTCTTATAATTTGATTTGTCAGACAATACAAGTCACCTCCTCTTTGATTGAATTGAGTTTTTAATATATAGGTTATCCACGTGTTACCGCGAGCTACTTTTAAAAATATACGCTGCTTTTAATTATGAGACAATTGAAAGAAGAAAAAAAAAACACTTTCTAAGCATGCAATTAAGAGGTGGCAGCTTTAAAAGGTATATGATTTGGCTTTCAAGCAACGGATAAATAACATGCAAAAAAACTTACTTAAACTGTCTTGAATTTCATATAAGAATCAAATTGTAAAATGTAAAAGGACATCAATCTAACATATGTATTGTTTGATCAACTCAAGACAAAATGTGGCACGATGAACAAAAAAAGTATGGAAGCCCAAGTTTTGAGTGAGAAGTGAAATCCTAGCAACTGTTAGCAAGTAAAGAGTAACAAATGCTTGTTAACTCTCTGTTACTACAAGGACTTGAATAACTTAGTTAAGTATCTGCAAAAATATTTTATGTATTCGATCCATCTATGTGTTTGGACCTAATGTATAAAATGAGTATGGTACATACCTCAAACACTCACCTTAGAAGGTAAATTTTCCCCCTAAGAGAAAGCAACATCTAAGAGCATCTAAAGCCTTTAAACTTTTTTGGGCAAGCATTAACCAAATAGTTTCCTCCACTAGATTCTCCATATATATAGCAAAAAATCTCCTAGATGTAAATCGAAAAACTTATGTACACATCTAATTAAACAACTCAATAACAATTGTGTAAAGTAATGAAAAAATCATCAACAATAAAAAAAATGAAATTGAGAAAATCAAGTGAAAAATGAAGATCAAGATATCTAACATCGCAACATGGGTAATTTAATTGGTCATGTTTAATAAATTCCTCTGTCATAATAAATTTGTAATAGAAAAACACATAAAATTTATAATAGAAACCGACACACATGTAAAATTTATTGAACAATAATTATACAAAAAAAAAACAATGCAAGGCTGAACATGTAAATCCCGGTTGAAAATTAGGTAGAAAAGCAATCTAAATGCTTATAAAATAGATTTATCAGAAGTACCAAATAAGCATTAGAACAAACCAAGTATGAAAAAAATAAATAAATACAGAAAAGTGAATAAAATATTACTAGGAGTGAGTTACCTGGAAATAAAATTATCAATATGTAACTAAATGAAATTCAAATTCACCTGGGTAAAATGTTTATATAAACAAATACCAGGATCCATGAATTTTATCTCGGGAACAAGAAATTTACTATTTGGGATATAGAGGGAATTTGGTAAAAAGTGTGTGTGTGTGTGTGTGTGTGTGTGTGTGTATTAGTGTGCATGTGTGTGGGCACGGGCAAAAAGAAAAAAGAGAGAAAAAGAAAGACGGGAAACTACCATTTACATATGAGAGAGAAAAAATGATAAAGGAAACATAAAATCTTAAGAGGAGATCTTGAAGGAACATTAACCAAGCTTAGTGAGCATTAATTGGAAGGAAGAAAAATCTAGTGAAGGTGAATAGAAAAGGAGAAAGGAAGTTCGACCAAAATTAAAGAAGAAGAGGAGTTGGGAGCTTGAATTGGGTAGTGTTTAGAGTTTAATTACTTGTTTGGTATGGCATTCTAAAAACTTTTGATCTGATTTTTAATGGCTTAAAGTCCTTAATTGATTGAATTTTTTACATTTGGAAAGTTAAGGTTCTTGAATGAATTTGAGGAAATAAAAATTTACTGTAATTGTCATGGGAAATACTGTGAAATTTAAGAGTAAAGTGATTAAATTATTGTAGTTGAAGTAAAAAAAAATGATAATTAAATAGAGCTAGTGGTCGTCCAATGATGAGAGTCTTTCAATCTTGTTTTATGCTACTCTGTTAATGCTTTATACTTCATGATATGAATTGATGAATAATGTAGGCAGTAGAACTATTTTTTTCGAATATCTCTTCACAACTTCTTAAATTTCATGGAGATGCCTGATGAGGAATATAGTTGATTGTTGGTCCTTATTAGATTTTGTATGTAATGGAGTTATAAGACGTTAATAATTCATTAAAGATGTTAAATCGGTAGCTAAAATCCATGAAATTCAACAGGACTGTTACAAAAGGTGAGATATCTAAGACAATAACAGTTCACGTCTAAGACAGAAACATATCAAACAGTAACAGTTGATATGTAAAACAATAACAGATCAGGTCTAAGATAGTAACAGTTCAGGTCTATGACAACAACAGATCAAACAGTAACACTTCAGGTCTAAGACAATAACAGATCAAACAATAACAGTTCAGGTCTAAGATAGTAACAGATCAAACAGTAACAGTTCAGGTCTAAGACAGTAATAGTTGAGGTTTAAGACAGTAACAGATCAAACAGTAACAGTTGAGGTTTAAAATAGTAACAGATCAAACAATAATGGTTGAGGTCTAAGACAGTAACAGATCAAACAGTAACAGTTGAGGTTTAAAACAGTAACAAATCAGGTCTAAGACAGTAACAGATCAAATAGTAACGGTTGAGATCTAAAACAGTAATAGATCAAACAGTAACGGTTCAGGTCTAAAACAGTAACAGTTAGACTTTCACGTGAATACTATATGTGTGTGTGTGTGTGTGTGTGTGTGTGTGTAATAACTGAGTCGTGCGAATACTTGCACGTTGAGATACTAACTCTGAAAATATACATGATATGTGTATGTATGTTATGATGAATATGGATTCTCTATAACATTCGGCTTGAAGGGATTATGACCAAAAACTTCCTTGTGATTTAGGAGGAGCGACCAGGATTGGATCTTCTGTTGGGGGAGGTCATGAGACAGGCGGAGCAAGTGCGTGATTTTCCCTCCTCTTTGCACTTATGCAATTTAAAGTTTTTCTGGTGAATGCAATTACAATAAATGTCATGTTCAATGTAAATAAAGTCTAGTGTATTTATAAGATTAGCTTCGGCTAATGACATCCATGATAGGATTGCTAGGAGATGAATTACAAGATTAGCTTCTGCTAATGGCATCCGTAATAGGATTGCCGGGAGGTGAATTACAAGATTAGCTTTGGCTAATGATGTCCGTGTTGGGACACCCGAGAATGATTGATAAGACTTGAATTGTAAAGGGTATCCGTGTTTGAATGACCTGGGGGAAATTGATAAATATAATTGTCTAAAAATATTCAGGTTGGACTGTGCAAAGTCACTTGGTTCATGCAAGTAAATAGGAGTATTCAAATTAAGAATATGCAAATGAGTTTAAATCAGATTTAAATGATTTACAAGCAAATTATAAGTTGATTGTTAGAATTCCTATGGATTCGATAGAAAATTTATACTTCATTCGTATACATTACATGATCATATATATTTTTTTTATTAACATAATGGTATGCTTACTGGGTTGTTTGTGTAACAGGTCCATCAAATGTCTAGGGAGATCATTAGTTGAGGACTCCACTTTGTTAAGCTTATGTAAATATTTAACTTAAGCATAATGAAATTAACGCGATTATGCAGTATGCTTTTGTGTAAACCTTGATGTATATATTAAAGTCTTAGCTTAGCATGTAGTTCATTAGTTATCATGTAATTAACCTTTTTGAAATGTTTAAGAATACTTATTATGTTTTAAATTCTCTCTTTACATGTTAGTATTTCCTTTTCTTTTAAATTTTATAATATAATTTGTGGGCTATGTTCATATTGAATTTTATATATATTGTGGATTGTATGAGGTGTTGAATATTGATGATTGAAATAAGGTCTGGAATTATGAAACCTTGTGATGATGAGTTGATTGAGTAAATTGATAGTAGTCGATAACTTGGAATGTCCTAAATACAAACGAAACTTTATCGAATTCTATACAAAAAATAAAATACCCTCAAATTAAGAGCGTATGTTGAGATTTTTTAGCGTTGATCAAATCATACAGTCGGGTCTGTTACAGCACATATGAAGAATCTTATAAAAAGTCAGTATTAAAAAAAATCTAATCTATATAAAATTAAGAAAAAACCACAGATGAATAATACCTACCTAAACATAAACCAAAAATTTATTTGAAAAAATATACACAAATAATGCTTTAGTTTTAAAAAAAACTAAAAAAATAAAAAAAGAATATATATATATATATAAGGGCAAACATGTCTGACCCACGTTTAATTGAGTTTAACAAACATGTCAAACCCACTTTACTTTGCACTTGGCTAACCATCACGTCCACACACTCTGGACTTGGCGCCGGGCAAGTCTAGGCGCCATGAGTCTGGCAAACATGTCATACCCACATTTACTTAGGTCTAAAAACATGCCTGACCCCCTTTTACTTGGGTCTAGCAAACGAGCCTGACTCACGTTTACTTGGGTCTGGTAAGCATACTTTACCTAAGTTTACTTGGGTCTAAAAATCATAACTGATTTACATTTACCTAGGTTTGCCAAACTTATCAGACCCACGTTACTTTGAATATGGTTGACCGTCAGGTCCACGCACTTTGGACATGGCTAGCGCTAAGACCAGGTGCCTTAGGTTTGAAAACTTGCCTAACTCGCGTTACTTGATTTGACAATCACGTTTGACGACCCACGTTTACTTGGGTCTGGCAATCATACCAAACTCACATTGCTTTGGACTTAGCTTACCACCAGGTCCATGCATTTTGGACGTGGCTGACACCAAGCTCGGGCGCCTTGGATCTGACAAACATGTTAGACCCATTTCTTATTTCGTCCTTATACCTTTTATAGAAGTTTTGTTTTTTTTTTTTCAATTTTATCCTTCAATTACAATTTCTTATATGTTTTGTTTTTCATTTTAGTTCTTATTCTTTTAGTTTCATTCATCCTAAATCCATCCTTATTTTTTTTTGGTGTTTCAAAATCCATCATCTTTGTTTTGATTTTTGATATTGGTCCTATCTCTTTTGTGTGATTTTATTTATTTACAATTTAGCTCATCAATTCTAATTTATGTATATTATATTTTTCAATTCAATCATTCTACCTTTGATTTCTTTTTCTTTTCCCTTGGCTCTTTTTTCCAAAGTTCTTATAGTTTTAAATGTTACCCTTCAAATCAAATTTATGATTTTTTTTAAATAATATTTTTTTTCAAATTTATTAATAATAATAATAATAATAATAATAATTTTTAATTTTACCCTTAAATCAAATTTATGGTTTTTTTCAATAGTAATGACATTTTTTAAATTTATTAATAATAATGAAAATAATAATATTTATAAAATTAACAACAACAATAAAAGTAGTACTATAGTAATAGTTAATAGTAATTATGATAGTGATAATAATAATAATAATAATAATAATAATAATAATAAGTAAACATGTATGACTCATGTTTACTTGGGTCTAGCAAACATGTCAGACTCACTTTACTTTTGACCTGGTTGACCGCCATATCCACACACTCTTGACTTGGCGCAAGCCAAGTCCAGGTGCTTTGGGTCTGGAAAACATGTCTGCCTCATGTTTACTTAGGTCTGACAAACATGTTAAACTCATGTTCTGTGGGTCTGACTCGTTTCTTATTTCATCATTATTCCTTTTATAGAAGTTTTGTGTTTTTTTTTTCAATTTTGTCCTTCAATTGTAATTTCTTATTTGTTCTGTTTTTTTTTTATTTCAATCCTCATTCTTTTAATTTCTTACTTTGTTTTTCTTCCTTTTTAGTTTCAGTCATCTTAAATCCATCCCTATTTTTTGTTGGTGTTTCAGAATCCATCGTCTTTGTTTTGATTTTTTATTTCGGTTCTTTTCTCTTTTGTGCGAGTTTTATTTGCTTACAATTTAGCCCTTCAATTCTAATTTGTGTATATTATGTTTTTCAATTCAGTTATTCTACTTTTGATTTCTTTTTTTTTTTCTTTGCTCTTTTTTTCAAAATTCTTATAATTTTTAATTTTACCCTTCAAATCAATTTTTTTTTTCAATAGTAATAATTTGTTTTTCAAATTTATTAATATAATAATAATAATAGAAATAGTAATAGTAATAGTAATGAAAATAAAAATATTATTATTATTATTATTATTATTATTATTATTATTATTATTATTATTATTACTACCCTTCAAATGAAATTTATGGTTTTTTTTCAATAGTAATAACATTTTTTTTCAGATTTATTAATAATATTAGTAATAATGAAAATAAAAATATTTATAATATTAATAAAAATAAAAATAAAAATAACAACAAGAATAGTAGTAGTAGTAGTAGTAGTAGTGATTGTAATAGCAATGGTAATAATAACAAACATGCTAGACCCAAGTTACTTGGGTCTGGCAAACATGCTTGACCCATTTTTTTGGGTTTGGTAATTATATCTTACCCACGGGTTTTTGTAATGGGCAGCATAATTTTCTAGGAGGAGAGAGGGAGGGACAGAAAAACCCTCAGTCGGAGCTTCTTCGTGGGCCGCCTTCGCACAAGCACCATGCCATTGTGCCTGGGGTGGCGAGGCGCATCTAACCCCGCCCTGAAGGCGGTACTTAGTTCTTTTTTGGAGTCGCACGCGCCACCCAAATGGTGCGGGCAGCGCTTGCTCAATATGCTTCAACCATTTCTGAACATAAACAATAATTTATATACATACAAATACCCAATTACCCTTGAACCCACATGATATTTACAATAAAACCATATGAAAACTACGAAAACACCTCTACATACAACTTTGTTTTTGTTGAAACTCAATGGTAATTTCATATTTGAACTATTTCAAAAAAAGAAAAAGATGGAGAAGCCCCTGAACACATGTATATTTTCCTCCTCGGGGGCATGATTGTATCTTCACTGTTTATTTTTTTTTTTTGAAATGACAAAGGAAGCCCCCAACCCAAAGGTTAAAATTTGGTGCCCTGAAAGGCAAATCAATATTTGTACTATAGCTTAAAAAACCTAAACAAACCATTTTGTTCCTAATAATTCTTTCAATGCCTAATGTATCCCATGAAAAAAACAATCCTACCCCCAACTACATGCTTAGCAAATCAATATTTGTACTATAGCTTAAAAAACCTAAACAAACCATTTTGTTCCTAATAATTCTTTCAATGCCTAATGTATCCCATGAAAAAAACAATCCTACCCCCAACTACATGTTTAGCAAGTTTCTTTGGCAATGACAATTTTATCATTACACTGCTACAATCTACATTAATCTGTGTTTAGGTGAATAGTTAAAGGATGAACAGTTATAAATTAAGCTATTTTAATATTTGTTGTAATTAATTTTTACTTTTATATGAACACATGTCAGTTTCTATTGGTCTCCATTTTAAGAAAAATAAAAATGGATGAAAAACTCAAAAACAAAGAAGCAATAAGGATTTTTGTCAATTTCTTGAATTAGTTGCCGAAGAAAATTGTTTTTTTCTTTTAACAAGTTTTCGATTCACACTAGAAAAAAAATGTTTTATTTTGAGAAGTCAATAAATAAATAAAATATGCTTTATTTGTTTTTTGTTAATTCCTTATTTTTTCTATCACAAAAATGATTAGGAAATGCTTAGTGATCATTTGAATCTATAGTCTGATTTTTGCATAAAATTATTTATTTCTTAAGTCTTTTCTTTGACTTTTGAAAATAAAATAAAAACTAGCTAAAAAAAATACAGCATGAACAAATAAAAACATATCTTAAAAAAATTAAAAATTGTAAATTTTTTTAACAAATCCAACATAATAAATAAAGAAAAATAGAGTTTCTACTAGTTCTTTTAGCTTTTTATAATATAGTAAAAAGAACTTCCTACATCAATAAAAAACTCTCCAGAAAAAATAGCCTCTAGGTGATGCCACCTAAAACTCCATAGGTTCTGAGTGGATGAAGATGGGAAAAATTGAAGTGGAGGATGGGGGCATCCTCGTGGCGGAGAAGAAGGAGGGTCTTGCGATGGAAATATAAAGCCCGCCCACGTAAGCCATAGGAATTGGCTATTGTTGTCAGGATCTTGGGTCACACAGTTCGACACACGACCTTATGCACTGGACTGAAATCTAAAACTATCTGGAACAGAGCAAAGCCTTTTAAGGTTATTGATCCGAGGAATGAGTTCTTTCTTGTCCAGTTTTCTACTATAACTGCTTATCTCTATGCTCTAGTGGATGGACCATGGACAATCCTTGGACCCAGCCATGGGATCATAATTTTCAAGCATCATTAGGACACGTTACAAGGGTGGTGTTTTGGGTGCATTTTCCTTGCCTTACCAGTTGCTTGGTAACACGGTTACGATTGATTATAATACCCAGACCAATCAGAAAGGGAAATTTGCTCGTGTAAAGGTTGATATTGATCTTGAAAATCCGACGGAAAAAATTGAAGATCTGGATCAGAAAGTGTCTTATGATGAGGGGTTCCCACAAGTTTGTTACACTTATGGTCAGGTTGGTCATAATAGCATCCTTTGCCCTTTCAAAATTCCTGAGAAATCAACCAGTAAAGATGATGATAATGTTACTAGCGACCATGGTTGCTCAGGGAAACCTTATCCAAGTCAAGCTAAGTTTCAAAGATAGAAGGCTAAATTGGATTAGTGCTGTGATATTCTAATTTTGGATTCCCCTAAAATTATTTTTTTCCTTAAAAAAACAAAAAGAAAAAATGAAAAGAAAAAAAAGCAACAAAAAAAAATAAAAAAAAAACTGGCAGCTTGACAAAAGCAGACTAAGAAGGGTTTCAAATGCATAGAGAAACCAAGATGAAATTTAGGACAAAATTAAAAACGTAATTGTACCCCATTATATCCAAGGTTGAAAGACAATGCAAATTCAATGTGAAATTAAATGATTATCGGATGAATTTAATAAAAATTAAGTTTAGATTTTTAATAAGCAAATTTGATTTAATCATGAGCCTAATTAAAGGTTTTATTAAGTTAAAGAGTTAACTAGGGTCAGATTAAAAGAATTAACTAAGTGCAATGACTTAATTTGACTTTTAGTAGGTCAAATTAATTTTATTAGGGACTTAATTGGTGAAAAATTAAGTTTGGAGATCTAGTTTGGGCTTAATTGAGAAATTTTGAATTTTAGAGAACTAAATTTAATTTTTTCAAGCTCAATTGGATGGATTAGATCAAGGATAAAATTGCAAGAAATTAGAAGTTTAAAGATCAATTAAGGGTCAAATTAAAGAATTTCAAAATCAATGACAACTCTGTAAAAAGCGCAGAAATTTGAGGGTCCAATTAAAGAAGAGCAAAAAATAATAATTTTTTTGAAAACACAGATTGACCCGCGTTTCCAAATGAAACCAAAGAGCAAGACAAGCTTTTTTCCTTAGCTACAATGAACAAATGAGATCTATTATCTAACATTAAAGGTCAAGATCCCATTAATCCATAAACCCAGATGCACCCATTTATACTATAAAAACTCCACAAAACCCCTACTAAGCAGTATGGACAAAGATTAATATTGCTATAAAAACAATGTCATGAATAGACCTCCTAACCATGGCTACAACAACCCTTTCCTTAATCTTTCCAGCCTGGAACAAACCCAAAAACATCCCTCAAACCAACAACAACCCCTTCCACCCATGACAACCATCATAAGACAGCCCTCAAACCTCCACAAAATAACCCCGCAACATACCTGAAACAACCCTGAAATCAGCCTAAAAATAGGCCACAAAACCACCTCCAAACAGCCATGAAAACTCCAACCAAAACACCTTAAAACAGATTCCAAACCATACAACGCTTCAACCACCTCCAAACAGAATTAATAACTCAGAGTAAGTAAGATACAAGTGATTAATTTTAGCTTTCCACACTGTAGAGATAGTGAATAATTTGAGCTTATACAAGTGATTAACTTTAGCTTTCCACACTGTAGAGATATATAGTGATTAATTTGAGCTTTCCACACTGTAGAGATATATGCTCGCAAACTAAATTATGCAGACTACACGTGAGCAATAAGAACTTGAAAGAAAATGAACGCTTTGATAGAAAATTCCTTAGCTCCTGAAGCTTGGTTGACATGGTTGGCATGTGTTCCCACAGAGTTTAAGCAGGAACATACCTAACTACTAAGATTTCACAGATCAATGGAAACTAATAATAAATTCAGAGTGATATCCAGAACATCAGAAAACAAGCACTAACAAAATTAGTAAATCAGATGCTTACGATCGGTTTCTCTATTTAAGTGATCAAAACCATCAGAAATCAAGTACTACCAGTATGTCTGTGTTCAACTGCCAGCTGCATGTGTGTCTCACAATAAAAAGACTAACTATTATATGCATTGTTACATAGAATTATGGCTCCAAAATATTGTTGATGCAATTTTTGACAGTGCATATGCCTGTACCCCTCAGGGAATGCTTTAATAATTTTGTCACTGTTCACTGATGAAAAGGAATATATGTAACGCAAAGAAGTGGAGTAGGTAAAGGGAAAAACATTGACATTTTTAGATGGTAAAACAATTTCTTCTAAGTTTTTTAGTCTCATAACAGATATGCACCAAGATAAAAACCAATATAACTGTAATTGCAAAAACTGATTGTAATCGCTGCAATCTTTTGGATCTTGATTATGTTGGTCCGCGAATTACTTGATCTGTGGTGGGGTTCAAGAGTTCCAAGATAGAGGCTTATTTAATATGGAGTGCAGATTTTATTGTTGAACATTCTTATAAAATTGGACCCCAGGCCCATATATTTGCAGCTCAATATACATTCGTTATCTAATCCGAGGTTTAAGTGATTTCATGAAGGAGGCTTGGAGGATAATGGCTTTTTGAGTGCTATAGATGAAAATTTCTTTTTTTTTTTTTTTGGGACCAAAAGACAAAATTTTGGTCACAACAATATTAAAACATGTTGTTTTATTTAAATAAAATAGTTAGTACTGTTTTTGAGCTTTTGACCTAGGTTATTAATTTCATTCTTTAATCTTTTAATTTAGTTAATTAAGTTCTCAATTAAATTTTAATTCTAAGAATCAATTTAATTTCACCACTATCATGTTTCAAAATGATTCCCTGAATTTAGCATCCTTTTCATTTTGCTTCTCGGTCTTGGATATTTTTAATTTTATCCTTAATTGACTTTCAAACTTATAATTTCTTCAATTTACCTTTATTTTTAGTTGTATTTGGTCCTCGAATTCACATGCCTTTTATGAAAAAGTCCTTGATTTTGAATTTCTTCAATTTGGCTCTTAATTGATCTCAAAACTTTGATTTTCTTGTAATTTTATCTCTAATTTCATCCAAATGAGTTCGGAGAAATTAAATCTATTCATCTAAATTAAGCTTCCAAACTTAATTCTTCACCTATTAAGTTTCTAATAAAATTAATTTGGCCCATAAAAAATCTAATTAAATCCTTGCACTTAACTAAATCCTTTAATTTGATCCAAATTGATTATTAAATTTAATTAAACTTTTAATCAGGCCCATGATTAAATCAAATTTACCTATTAAAAGTCTAATTAAGTTTTTAAACTTAATTTTTATACAAATTTATTCAATAATCATTTAATTTAATCTTGCATCTGCATTGTTTTTCAAACTTGGGTATAATTAGGTTCTCGATTTTTATTTAAAAGTTCAAATTTTTATACAAATTTATTCAATAATCATTTAATTTAATCTTGCATCTGTATTGTTTTTCAAACTTGGGTATAATTAGGTTCTCGATTTTTATTCAAAAGTTCAATTTAGTTACTCCATGCATTTGAAAACCTTCTTAATCCACTTTTGCCAATATATTTTTTCTTTTGAATTTTAAAAATAATTTTGGGGGAAATCTAAAAATTAAATTATGACAATAAATAGTATAAAAACTAAGAATGTTTCTATGAGTTCTTGATTTTGAACCTGCACTAGGATTGTTTCAAATTCCTTGAACAGGATTTTCCAATCTCTTCTTATGTTGTTTTTAAAGATTGAAAGAGTTTACCTAAAACTTTATTTCTGGTTTAAAAAAAAGCTTGCAAGGTATTTGGACCCGGGAAAAATTAGGAATTCTAAAGCTTTGCAAGCTTTATCAATTATCTAATAAGCTAAAAGTGCAAAGTGTTTCATTATACAGTTTATAAGTGAAACGCTTAGCTATTTTATTTTTTTTAATTATTTTTTTTGTTTTTTATGTCTTGATGGGAATTTTATTTTTTTTTGCTTTTTTTTTGTGTTTTTTTCTTTTAATGAATTTTTTTTGTTTAATTTAGTTTGTTAACGTTAATTTTTTTATTTAATTATCAGACTTTCATGACACGGATCCCGGGTTTGACGGGTTAACCTGGTTTGACAAGTTAACCCGGAATTTTTTTTTCTTTTTTTTCTTTTTAATTAATTTTTTCTGTTTAGTTTAGTTTGTTAATGTTAAATTTCTTTCTATTTAATTATCAAACTTTTATAACACGTATCACGGGCTTGACAGGTTAACTCAGTTAATTCAGGGTTAACCCGTCAATTTTTCTTTTTCTATTTAGTTATCAAACTTTCATGACGTGAATTTCAGGTTTGACGAGTTAACCTGGTATGAAGGATTAACCCAGTTAATTTAGATTTTTCTTTCTTTTTCTTCATTAGTTTTTTTCTTCCTGTTGATTTTTTTTCTTTATTTTTTTCTTTTTAATTAATCTATTTAATTATCACACTTTTATAACACGACCTTACAGCCAGACCCACATCCAAGGCTCTTGGGTCCGGTGTTACAGTCAGACTCACTTAAACTTGAGTCATGTAAGTTTAATATTATTATTAATATTATAAATATTACTCTTGGATCAAGCGTTGCAACTAGACCAAAGGCTCTTGGGCATATCTTTACAGAAAAACCTAACACTCTTAGATCTTAGCCTTTTTTAATATTTTTTATGCAAGAAAAAAAAATTAACCCGTGGCGTGTGCCTTTGCTTTTTTTCTCTTTTCCTTTTTAAGCTTTTTATTGTGGACTGCACAGTGTAGTCCACAGTGAAAAAGCTGATGCCTTTTGTTTCTTTTTTTGTCTTTTTTCTTTTTTTTTGTTTTTTAATTATTTTTTTTAATTTAGTTTCTTAATATTAAATTTTTTCTGTTTAATTATCAGACTTTCATGACACGGATCCCAGGTTTGACAGGTTAACCCAGTTGATTCAGATTTTTTTTTTTCCTCATTAGTTTTTTTCTTCCTGTAGGTTTTTTTTCTATTTGCTTTTTCCTTTTTAATTAATTTCTTTTAATTTATTTCATTAAAATTAAATCTTTTTTTCTATTTAGTTATCACACTTTCATGACATGAATCCCAGGTTTGACAGGTTAACCTGATTTGGCAGGTTAATCCAGTTGATTCAGATTTTTTTTCTTTTTCTTCATTAGTTTTTTTCTTCTTATAAATTTTTTTTCTTTTATTTTTTCTTTTTATTTAATATTTTTTATTTAATTTAGTTCATCAATATTAAATGTTTTTCTATTTAGTTATCGACTAATGCCTTTAGTTTTTCTTTTGTTTTCTTTTTGTTTTTTTTTAT
>Ga0307510_10005952_pt1 | contig 14552 bp, 13 predicted proteins | sample 12_EM_MG_FD_207224 | JGI IMG/M metagenome (GOLD analysis project Ga0307510, IMG submission 207224) | Populus trichocarpa ectomycorrhiza microbial communities from riparian zone in the Pacific Northwest, United States - 12_EM | ecosystem: Host-associated > Plants > Roots > Unclassified | place...
CTTCTACGAATTCACCGGCGCCAAGGCCCCCAAGTCCAAGTGGCTGTTCACCGCCGCTGACGGCGACCTCTTCGCCATCGCCGGCCTGGTGCGCGAGGACCGCTTCACCATGCTGACGGCCGTCCCCGGCCCCGACATCGCGCCCTACCACAACCGCCAGGTCGTCATCCTGCCCAGGGGCCAGTGGGGCGCGTGGCTGGGCGCCGCCAACACCCAGCCGCCGACCGCGCCGCTTCCCGCCGGAACCCTCAAGGTCGAGCAGATCCGATAATGTCCTCGGCATTTGGCCCTGCAAGGACGTGAAGGATCGGCGACTTCGCCGTCACCGGCTCAGCCGATCTGCTTCAGGCGACCCGAAGCCCATTCGCCTCACCAGTCGCGGGCGTCCCGCCTTACGCCTCTAGGGCAGGTCTTCTGCCAGGATCGCCATTTCGAACATGAATGAGCCGTCTTCGTCCTCATCCTCGAACACCACGCCCACGAACTCCTCACCGACATAGACCTCGGCAGAGTCCTTCTGTTTGGGCCTGGGGACCAATGCGATGCGAGCGTTGGCGAAGGTCCCCCTCAGGTGGCCTTCCAGCTTGCGGATCATCTTTTCGTCCACGCCAACGCTCCTAGGTAAATCAGCGGGCGGAACCTAGCGGTTCGCGACCGATCCGAAAACCTTAGATGACGTAATCGTAGACCTCTTCGGCCAAGGTGTGGTCCATGCTCCGCGCCGGCTCCTCGCAGGTGGGGCAATTGACCAGCCGCGCAGGCACGCCCGCCGCCGTGCAGCCGGCCGGCACGTCCTTCAACACCACCGAGCCCGACGCGATCTTGGCGTAGTCGCCGATGTTCAGATTGCCGAGCACCTTGGCGCCGGCGCCCAACAACACGCCCTTGCCGATCTTCGGGTGGCGGTCGCCGCGCTCGGCGCCCGTTCCGCCCAGGGTCACGCCCTGAAGCATGGAGACGTCGTCGCCGATCACCGCCGTCTCGCCGATGACGATGCCGGTGCCGTGGTCGATGAAGACTCCCCGCCCGATCCGTGTCGCGGGATGGATGTCCACCTGGAAGAGTTCGCTCATCCGACTCTGAAGGTAGAGAGCGATCGTCTCGCGCCCCTGTATCCACAGCCAGTGGGCCACCCGTTGGGTCTGCAGCGCCAGGAAGCCCTTGAAGAACAGGAACGGCTGGACGTAGCCCTTGCAGGCCGGGTCACGCTCGAACACCGCTTTCAGATCGGCCTCGGCGATGTCCACAAGAGTCGGGTCGCTGGCGTAGGCCTCTTCGCAGATCTCGCGCACGCTCATGGCTCGCAGTTCCTGGTCGCCCAGCTTGCGCGCGAGCTGGTAGGAAAGCGCGCCGGCGAGATTCCTGTGGTTCAGGATCACCGCGGCCAGCAGGCTCGCGAGCGCCGCTTCCGTCTTGGCCGCCGCATAGGCTTCATTGCGGAGCGCCGCCCATACCGGCGGCGCAATGTCGGGCTCGACGATTTCGAGGCGCTGGCTCATCGGTTCCTCCCGCCCCATGAGGCGTCTCCCTACCCTAGCATGACGCGCGCCAAGGCGCCCGGCAAAGCTCCCTCACGAGCCATGTGGTATCCCCGAAGCAGCATCGCAACCGTCAGCATGTCAGGGAGATAACCCGCCACCGCGGCGTCCAGCACCTCACGAAATGGCGCCCTGACCAGCGCGATCGCCTCGGTCTCGTCGGCGTGGTGTGCGCCCTCGGCCTCGCTCAGGCCCAGCGCCAGATAGCCGATCATCCGCTCATCGGTCACCGAATTGGAGAGCTCCGCCCGCATCACCTCGCGCCAATCGGCGGCGGCCAGGCCTGTCTCCTCGGCCAGCTCCCGCTTGGCGCCCGCCAGCGGATCCTCGTCCAGCGGCGAGCCGCCTTCCGGGAGTTCCCAGCTGTAGTCGCCCGAGGGGAAGCGGTATTGGCCCACCAGGGTGACGGTCCCGTCCTCATGGATCGGCAGAACCGCGACCGCAAGATTCTTGAACCGCACCAAGCCGTATCGCGCCGGCCGGCCGGTGGGCGCGGTCGCCTGCTGGTCGGTCACCTTGACCCAGGCGCTCTCGAAGGCGATCCGTTCCGGGCCCGGCGTCCAGGGGCTTCCGTGCGGACGAAGCCAGGCGGGTTTCTGCGACATGGGAACGGGCTCGCCTTGCGGTGCGCGCTGCCGCACCCATAAAGAGCCCTTCTATCGGCTTCCTTGAAGGACCGCCTCCCGTGACGATCGTCCTGCCGCCCGCCCCGGAATTCGGCGCGCCCGTCCCGCAAACCCCGGCGCCCGACCTGCTGCGGTTCCTGGCGCTGCGCCGCTCGCCCTCTGCCGTCACCTTGGCTGAGCCCGCCCCCAGCGCGGGCGAGCTCGACGCCCTGCTGCGCCTGGCCGCGCGGGTCCCGGACCACGGCAAGCTCGCGCCTTGGCGGTTCGTGGTCCTGGAAGGCGATGGCAAGGCGGCGTTCGCTGCAAAGCTCGAGGCGCTCGCCCAGTCGCGTGGGGACGCCACCGCCGCGGCCAAGCTCGCCAAGCTGAAGGTCCCGCCGCTCGGCGTGGCCGTGATCTCGTCGCCGAAGCCGGCCGCCATCCCGGAATGGGAGCAGGTGCTGTCCGCCGGCGCGGTCTGCGCCACCCTGCTCTATGCGACCCTGGCCATGGGCTACGGCGCCAACTGGATCACCGACTGGTACGCCTACGACGCCGAGGCCCAGGCCATTCTCGGCCTTCAAGGTTCTGAAAAGGTTGCAGGTTTCATCCTCATCGGCACGCCGCGCGAACCGCCGATGGAACGCGAACGCCCCAACCTCGCGCCCCTTGTCACCCGGTGGTCGAGCTAGGCCCGCCGTCCAGAAACACAACGGCCTGACGACGCATCGCGTCGTCAGGCCTGAGGTGACACGCCCGAGGAGAGATTGGGCGACTTCTTTATAGGCCGGATCGGCCCCTTTGGAAAGCCCGAAGCGCCACCCCCCGAGCAGCCGGCTGCCTTCACCTCAAAGTAGAAATTGCGCGCGCCAATGCTCGGCCAGCAAAGCCCGCGAGTGAAGGTTAACGTCAGCGCCGGATACAGTGACGACCCGCCGCATTTCGAATATTCGCTGGCTGACGGACGATCGACGACTCTGCCGGCCCTGGCCGACATCGGCTCAACCGCGCCCGCGATACGGCGCGACGCCCTGATCCGGCAGCCACAGGCCCTCCGGCGGCGGCCCGCTTTGCCAGAAGACGTCGATCGGAATGCCGCCCCGCGGGAACCAATAGCCGCCGATGCGCAGCCAGCGCGGCTCCGCCGTCGCCGCGATCCGCCGCCCGATGGCGACGGTGCAGTCTTCGTGGAAGGCCCCGTGGTCGCGGAAGGAGCCCAGGTAGAGTTTCAGGGACTTGGACTCGATCAGCCAGTCGCCTGGCGCATAATCGATCACCAGGTGCGCGAAATCGGGTTGGCCGGTCACCGGACAGAGCGAGGTGAACTCCGGCGCCGTGAACCGCGCCAGATAGAGCGTATCAGCCTGAGGGTTGGGCACGCGCTCCAGCACCGCCTCGTCCGGGCTGCCGAAGCCCCGCACCTCGCGGCCGAGCTGGGTCAGGTGGGCCTCATCCATGCCCGCCGCTTTAGCGCCTAAGGCCCGCCACTCGCAACCGGGACGGCCGCCGAGCAGGCCGCTGTCAGGTTTTGAACCGGGCTGGGGGCGCAGATGGCGGAGGCCGAAGGCGCCAAGACCCCGCCGATGCAGGGCGACATCGCCTCCCCTGCGCTTCTGGCCTCATGGCATGTGACCGCGCGGATTCTACTGTCGTCGATGCCGGCGCCCACCTCGGCCATGCCGCCAGAACCGCTCATTGACGCAAATTCAGGCAGATTTATCGCCTATTATTTGGGCGTTTGTGAGTTGGGCCGCCCAAATATCGGTCAGGTCGGCCAAGCTGCCTGCGACAATGTCGCGCTTCGTTGATCTCCGCTCCAGGGCCGTGAGGATGGCCGAGCGCAGTCGACACCGGTCAAAGCCGGGGGACTGAAGACAAGGGGATATTCCAAATGAGAACTCTGAAACTCTCGCTGCTCGCGGCCACCGTGGCTTCGTTCGCGCTCGTCGGAGCCGCAGCGGCCGCGGATCGTCCGCTCGGCCTCACCTTCAACGCCGGCGGCTCCACCGACTACATTTTCCGCGGCATCAGCCAAACGCAGAACGACCCGGAGGTCTTCGTCGGCGCTGACGTGACCCTGGCCAAGATCGGCTACGCGGGCGTGTGGTTCTCGAACGTCGACTTCGGCGACTCCGCCGACACCGAATACGACATCTACGCAGGCATCAAGCCGGTCCTGGGCCCCGTGACCTTCGACTTCGGCGCCATCCGCTATGGCTACACCAAGGATCACAACGACTGGGAGTACTGGGAAGCCAAGGCGGCCGGCTCGATGGCGATGGGTCCCGCGACTGTCGGCGCGGCGTTCTTCTATTCGCCGAACGCCACCGGCCCGGGCAACATCAATTCCTATTACTATGAGCTGAACCTCGCCGCCCCGATCCCCAACACGAAGTTCTCCGTCAGCGGAGCCGTCGGCAGGCAGGATTTCCAAGGGGCCGGCGACTACACCACCTGGAACGCTGGCGTCGGCTACGCCGTCACCGACAGCGTCGGCCTCGACTTCCGCTACATCGACACCAGCACGGACTTCTATGGCAAGCTCGGCAAGTCGCGCTTCGTGGCCACGGTCAAGGCCACCTTCTAGCCTTCGATTCACGACTTCTTCGGGAAGCCGTCGCATCCTTGCGGCGGCTTTTCCGTTTGCACCTGTGGGCGCCGCTTCCTAAGGTCCGGGCGCCTCTTGTGCGGGCGTCCATGGTCGCGTGAGGGGCATCCTTGTCGGGTTCTGCGCTCTGCACCCGTCGGTTTTCGTAGACGGTCGCACCCCCGGGCTTATGTTGACGAATCGCAGACGTAGCGGAGTGCGGCGCATGGAGCGGATGGCCTTCCGGGTCCAGACCATCGTCGCTGACGTGGTGCTCGCGGCCGTCGCCTTCGCCCTCGCCTACCTGATCTCCCAGGCGCATCCGCCTCTGCTCGGCCCCAACGGCGGCTCGACGCTCGACTTTGCTCAACTGACCTTGCTCTACGCCCTGCTGGCCGGGGGCTTCACGACCCTCTTCCGCCGCGAGCTTTCGCCCTGGCGCTACGCCTCGATCCCGGACGTGCTGGTGCTGACCCGCATCGCGCTGCTCACGGTGGGCGTCTTCCTGCTCTGGGTCTTCGTCCTGAACCGCGGCATGGGCCTTCCGCGCTCGACGCTGTTCATGGCGCCGATGTTCCAGATGGTGGGCTCCATGGGCGTGCGGATCCTGCGCCGCGCCTTGCACGAGCACGCGCTGGAAAGCTTCTCGCCGCTCAAGACCATCTCCGACCGTATCTCCCAGCAGCCCTCGCTGCTGCTGATCGGCCCCACCTCGGCGGCCGACACCTACCTTCGCGACGTGGCGCGCAGCCACGACCGCACCTATTCCCCGGTGGGCATCATCGGCATGGACGCCCGCGACGTGGGCGCCCAGGTGCGCGGCGTCTGCATCATCGAGAGCCTCGAGAACCTCGATACCGCGCTGGCCGACCTCCGCCGATGGAACCGTTATCCGCGCGCCATCCTCTTCCTGGAGGAGCCCGGCCGCCTGAAGGGCCTCACCGCCGACCAGCTCGGCCGCCTGAAGACCGACGGCATCCGCCTGCTGCGCCTGCCCTCCATCGTCGAACTCGCCCAGCACGACGGCGTCACCCTGCTGCCGATGCGCGAGATCAACATCGAGGAGTTGCTGGCCCGCGAGCCCATCGAGCTCGATCGCAACGCCATCGGCAACCTGATCCGCGGCCGCCGCGTCCTGATCACCGGCGCCGGCGGCTCCATCGGCGCCGAGCTCTGCCGCCAGGTCGCCTCGTTCCACTGCGCGCACCTGAGCCTTTTGGACTTCTCCGAAACCGCGCTCTTCGAGATCGAACGCGAGATGGCGGAGACCTATCCGCACATTCCCCGCAAGGCCGTGCTCTGCGATGTCGGCAACGCCGCGCGCGTCACCCGCGCCTTCGCCATCGAGCATCCGGACCTGGTGTTCCATGCCGCGGCCCTGAAGCACGTCTCCATGGTCGAGCGTCACCCCTGCGAAGGCGTGCTGACCAACGTTGTCGGCACCTGGAACGTCGCGGAGGCCTCCAAGGCCTGCAACGCCGGCCAGATGGTGCTGATCTCCACCGACAAGGCGGTCGACCCCACCAACGTCATGGGCGCCACCAAGCGCCTGGCCGAGTCGGTCATCCAGGGCCAGCAGACGCTGGGCGCCGGCACCCGCTTCTCGGCCGTGCGGTTCGGCAATGTGCTGGGCTCCGCCGGGTCGGTGGTGCCGATCTTCAAGTCGCAGATCGAGCGCGGCGGCCCGGTGACCGTGACCCATCCGGACATGGAACGGTTCTTCATGACCATTCCGGAGGCGAGCCAGCTGGTGCTGCACGCCACGGCCACCTGCGCCGAGGGCGAAGGCCATGAGGCCCGCCTCTTCCTGCTCGAAATGGGCGAGCCGGTTCGGATCATGGACCTCGCCCGCCAGATGATCGCCCTTTCCGGCCGTGGTCCGGGCAAGGAGATCGAGATCGAGATCACCGGCCTGCGCCCCGGCGAGAAGCTCACCGAGGCCCTCCTGGACGAGACCGAGCGTTCCCTGCCCTGCGCGCCCAAGGTGCTGGAGGTGGTCTCCAACGCCTCCCTGCGTGTCTCCGCGGCCCAGATCACCGAGATCGAGGCGCTGGCCTCCCGCGGCGACGTCGAGGCCGTCCGCCGCGCCCTCTTCGAGCTGGTCGCCCAGGTCCGCGGCGAACGGGCCGGCGCCCAACCCACTCTGCGGGTCGTCTCGAACAGCTGAGTTCGCCCAAGCGCTGAATCAAAAAGGGCCGCGGCGAACCGCGGCCCTTTTCGTTTGCGCTGAACCCGGCCTACTCGGCCGCGACCATGGCGGCCTTGGGCGCGGGCGCATTCAGGCGTTGCACCAGGCCCTTGTATTCGGCCCACAGCGCGGCCGGGGTATGATCGCCGAACTTCTCGTAGAAGGCCGGGATCAGGGCGGCTTCCTGCTTCCAGATTTCCGCGTCGACCGTCAGCAGCAGGTCGAGCTGGGCCTCGGTCAGGCTAAGGCCCGAGACGTCCAGGCTGCCCGGCGCGGGCAGGCGGCCGATCGGGGTGTCCACGGCCTCGGCGCGGCCTTCCAGCCGCTCGACGATCCACTTCAGGACGCGGCTGTTCTCGCCATAGCCGGGCCAGACGAACTTGCCCTTCTCGTCCTTGCGGAACCAGTTGACGAAGTAGATGCGCGGCAGCTTCGCGGTGTCGGCCTTGGCGCCCATCGCCAGCCAGTGACCGAAGTAATCGCCCATGTTGTAGCCACAGAACGGCAGCATCGCGAAGGGGTCGCGGCGCAGCTCGCCGATGGCGCTTTCCGCCGCCGCCGCCGTGCCTTCCGAGGCCACGGTGGAGGCCATGAACACGCCGTGCGCCCAGTCGCGGGCCTCGTTGACCAGCGGCACGGCCGAAGCCCGGCGTCCGCCGAACAGGATGGCCGAGATCGGCACGCCGGCCGGGTCTTCCCACTCGCTCGCCACGACGGGGCACTGGTCGGCCGGAACGGTGAAGCGGGCGTTGGGGTGCGCGGCAGGCGTTTCGCTGGCCGGCGTCCAGCTCTTGCCCTGCCAGTCGGTCAGGTGCGCCGGCGCCTCGGGCGTCAGCCCTTCCCACCAGACGTCGCCGTCATCGGTCAGGGCCACGTTGGTGAAGATGCAGTTGGCGTACAGCGCGTCGATGGCGTTCTTGTTGGTCTCGACGCCTGTGCCGGGCGCCACGCCGAAGAAGCCGGCCTCGGGGTTGATCGCATAGAGCCGGCCGTCATCGCCGAAGCGCATCCAGCAGATGTCGTCGCCGATGGTCTCGGCCTTCCAGCCCTCGAGCGTCGGCTGCAGCATGGCCATGTTGGTCTTGCCGCAGGCGCTGGGGAACGCCGCGGAGATAAACCGCACCTCGCCTTGCGGCGACGTCAGCTTCAGGATCAGCATATGCTCGGCGAACCAGCCCTCGTCGCGGGCCATCACCGAGGCGATGCGCAGCGCGAAGCACTTCTTGCCCAGGAGCGCGTTGCCGCCGTAGCCGGAGCCGTAGGACCAGATCTCTCGGGTCTCCGGGAACTGGACGATGTACTTGATCTCGTTGCAGGGCCAGGCGACGTCGGCCTGGCCGTCGGTCAGCGGCATGCCCACCGAATGGATGGCCGGCACGAAGAAGCCGTCCGCGCCCAGCTGGTCGAGGGCGGCCTTGCCCATCCGCGTCATGATCCGCATCGACACGGCCACATAGGCGCTATCGGTGATCTCCACGCCGATGGCGCTTATCTTCGAGCCGATCGGCCCCATGCAGAACGGCACGACATACATGGTGCGGCCGCGCATGCAGCCCTTGAACAGGTCCACCAGATCGGCCCGCATCTCGGTGGGGTCGAGCCAGTTGTTGGTCGGGCCGGCATCCTCGGGCTTTTCCGAGCAGATGAAGGTGCGGCTCTCGACGCGGGCGACGTCGCGCGGATCGGAGGCGGCATAGAAGGAGTTGGGACGCTTGGTGGGATTGAGGCGCTTGAGCGTGCCAGCGGCCACCAGCTCTGCGGTCAGGCGATCCCATTCGGCCTGGGATCCGTCGCACCACACGACCCGATCCGGTTGGGCCAGCTCGACGGCCTCACGCACCCACTGGATCAGCTTGGCGTGTTTCGTCGGCGCGGGCTCAAGTCCCGGGACGATGCGTTGACTCATACAGAAAGCTCCCTGGCCTAATCGACCGTGCGATTCGGGCGATCCCCGCGCGGTCCATAATCAAACAACGTCTTAATTGCAGAATCCCCGTCTGCATACTACGGGCCAATGGCCCCTTTGGACGTCCGAGATCAACGCATAAAAGTTTGATGGGATCAGGACTGGGCGCCTACCGCGTAGCCATTCGGATCACCTTTCAGATCGTGGGCGTGGATGATCGGGGCCTTGCCTTGGGCGCCCGCGATCTGCGGCGACACGCCCCCGCCGGGGTCGCGATGGCGACCGCCAGCAGGTTGGGAACCTTCACGACGCCCCCGCGAAACTGAAACTGGACGGTCGCGGACCCGGCCGGGTTTGAAGTTCCGATCCAAGGGTGGCACAGCCATTCGGCGAACGAGGGAGATTTGCGGCGCATGGCGATCCTGGTCACCGGCTCGGCGGGGTTCATCGGCTTCCACCTCTCGCTCCGGCTTCTGGAGCGGGGTGACGAGGTCGTGGGGCTGGATGATCTCAACGGCTACTACGATCCCGCCCTGAAGGCCTCCAGGCTGGCGATCCTCGAAAAGCACCCGAGCTATCGGCACGCAAAGCTCGACCTCGCCGACCGGCCGGGCGTGGCGGCGCTCTTCGCCGAGCTGAAGCCGGACGCGGTGGTCAACCTCGCCGCCCAGGCCGGCGTCCGCTACAGCCTGGAAAGCCCCACGACCTATGTGGACTCCAACGTCGTCGGCTTCCTGAACATCCTGGAGGGTTGCCGGGCGACCCAGCCGAAGCACCTCGTCTTCGCCTCGACGAGTTCGGTCTATGGCGCCAACGGCAAGCTGCCGTTCAACGTCCACGACGGCGCCAACCACCCGATCACCCTCTACGCCGCCACCAAGCTCGCCAACGAGGTGATGGCGCACAGCTACGCCCACCTTTTCGGCATCCCCTCGACCGGATTCCGCTTCTTCACGGTCTACGGCCCGTGGGGGCGGCCGGACATGGCGCTCTTCAAGTTCACCGCCGCGATCCTCAAGGGCGAGCCCATCGACGTCTATGGCGAGGGCAAGATGCAGCGCGACTTCACCTACGTCGGCGACATCGTTGAGGGCCTGGTCGCCGCCGTCGACCGCCCGGCGCAGATCAATCCGGCCTGGGATCCCCAGAAGCCCGACCCGGCCACCAGCGGCGTCGCCCCCTGGCGCGTGCTGAACCTCGGCAACTCCACCCGCGTCGAGCTGATGCGCTACATCCAGGTTCTGGAGGAGAAGCTGGGCCGCAAGGCCACGCTCAACCTGCTCCCCATGCAGCCCGGCGACGTCGCCCGCACCGAGGCCGATGTGGAAGAGACCAAGGCCGCCCTCGACTACGCGCCCTCCACCACCATCGAGGTGGGCGTCGGCCGCTTCGTGGACTGGTACCTGGACTATTACGCCGTCAAAGCCTGAGGTCGGCGGCGGCCTTGGGCAGCATGCTCTTGACGTCGAACAGCACCGAGCCCGGCTTGCCGAGACCGCGGATCGCCTCCGCGCCCAGTTCGACGAACTGCTGGTGGGCGACGGCCAGGACGACGGCGTCATAGGCCCCGCCTGACGGCGCGCCGATTAGGTCCAGGCCATATTCATGCTTGGCCTCGGCCGCATCGATCCAAGGGTCCCAGACGTCGACGGCCGCGCCATAACCCGCCAGTTCCTGGACGATGTCGATGACCCGCGTGTTCCGCAGGTCCGGGCAGTTCTCCTTGAACGCCAGGCCCATGACGAGGACGCGGGCGCCTTTCACCGGTGTTTCGCGATGGATCATCGCCTTGACCAGCTGGCGGGCGACATAGGGGCCCATGCCGTCGTTGATCCGTCGCCCGGCCAGGATCACCTCGGGGTGGTAGCCCAGCGCCTCGGCCTTGTGGGTCAGGTAGTAGGGGTCGACGCCGATGCAGTGGCCGCCCACCAGCCCGGGCCGGAAGTTCAGGAAGTTCCACTTGGTGCCGGCAGCGGCCAAAACTTCTGAAGTATCTACGCCAAGCCTATGGAAGATCATGGAAAATTCATTGACGAGCGCGATGTTCAGATCGCGCTGGGTGTTCTCGATCACCTTGGCCGCCTCGGCCACCCGGATGGAGCTGGCCGGAAAGGTCCCCGCCGTCACCACCGTCGAATAGAGCGCGTCGACAAAGGCCGCCGCCTCCGGCGTCGAACCGGCGGTGACCTTGACGATATTGGCCAGGCGATGGGTCGGGTCGCCCGGGTTGGCCCGCTCGGGGCTGTAGCCGGCGAAGAAGTCGCGGTTGAATTCCAGCCCCGAGACCTGCGCCACCACCGGCACGCAGTCCTCCTCGGTCGCGCCCGGGTAGACGGTGGATTCGTAGATCACCACCCCGCCCTTGCCGATCGCCCCGCCCACCGAGCGGCTGGCGGCCATCAGCGCCGTCAGGTCGGGCCGCTTCTCGCCGTCGATGGGCGTCGGCACGGTGACGATGAAGACGTTGCAGGCCGCAAGCTCGGCCGGATCGGTGGTCAGCCGCAGGTTCGCCGCCGCCGCCAACGCTCCGGTCGAGACTTCCAGCGTGCGGTCCTGACCGGCCAACAGCTCGTCCACCCGCTCGCCCTTGATGTCGAACCCCACCACCTCATGTTCGGCCGCGAACGCCACCGCCAGCGGCAGCCCCACATAGCCCAAACCGATCACGGCGATCTTCGCCGGCGTCCGGGTGAACGGGTTTTGCAGCATCTAGGTCTCGCGCGGCAGTGGTTCCGGGCGGCTGACTAGCACGGTATGCGGTGTTGGCGTGAAGCAGCCTTTCTGCGACCGAGGCTATCGCCCAGAGCCTATGTTGACCTGTGAGGCGCCGCCCCTAAGCTGCGCACGGTCGAGATGCGTCGTTGCTGGTCGCGCGGAAGACAGGGAAATGGTCTCGAATGAGTGAAAAGACCGCTGTCCATTCCTCGCTGAACACACTGCTCTTCCCGACACTATCCGAGCGCACGGTCACCATCGCCACCCTGGCGCTGATCCTGGCCGGCTGCGCGCTGCGTCTCCTGTGGATGTCGCACGGGCACGCAGGCCCCGTGTCGAGCGAGGCCTTCTTCATCGCCCGATCGCTATCGGAAGGCCGGGGCTACACGGACGCCTTCGGCCCGGGCACGGGCCCCACGGCCCACCTCATGCCGCTGACGCCGCTGCCCGCCGCTCTGGCCTATTCGGTGTTCGGCGCAGGCACGCAAGCCGGCGAGCTCGCGTTGACCCTCTGGGCGCTCGCGGCCCTGAGCGCGGCCCTCTTCCTGGGCCAATGCGTCCTGCGGGAACTCGGCGCTCCGCCTTTGGCCCGCCTCGCCGCGGTCGCGATCGTCGCCATCTTTCCCATCCAGTATGCCCTTGAGGTCCTCGCCTTCAGGGTTTGGGAGGGGGCCATCGCGGCGGCTGCGCTACTGGCCATGCTGCTCGCCCTGCTTCGCCTTGACCGACGCGAGACGATCAACGCCCGCGCCTTGATCTTAATAGGCATGGGCAACGGTTTGATTTTCCTAATCAATCCGGCCACCGCGCTTGGCTCCAGCGGGGCCATCGGCATCTTTCTCCTCAGAAGCGTCTCCTGGCGCAGGTGGTGGTTGCCTGTCGCGGCGGCCGCTGCGGTGATGGCGGCTGTGATCGTGCCGTGGGGCCTGCGAAACGAGCGCGTGCTTGGCGAGTTCGTGCCGCTCCGGACCGGCACCGGCATATCCGTGGCGATCGCCTACTATGATGGACGCGCCGATCAGACCGACATCCAGGCAAAGGACATACGCCGCTTCCGGGAGATCAGCCCGCTGATGAGCGAGGCGAACCGCCAGCGGTACCTCCAGATGGGCGAGATCCCCTACAATCGCGCTCTGCGGGAGATGACGTCGAAGTGGGTCGCGAGCCACAAGAGCGAAGTGCTGCGACTGCGGGTCATGAATTTCGTCCAGTTCTACGCGCCGCCGGCCTGGCTCTGGCAACGCTTCACCAGCTCCGACGGCGCCTTCGTCCAGGTGAGGAGCCTGCTGGTGATGCTGGCGAGCGTCGTCGCCGCCCTGACCGTCGCCGTCGGCCTGGCGAGACGCCGCTATCGCTGGCTCTACATAGCCGCCGCCATCGTGCCGCCTTGCCTGCCCTACATGATGACCTTCTCGCTGCTGAGGTATCGCTACGTCGTGTCGACGCTGCTGATCTTCATCGCGGTCGCGGGGGCGTGGCAGTTGCTGGGCGTGCTTACACGCCAGCCCCGTGACAGCACGCAAGACGCCTGAGAAAGCCCAGGCGGTCAGCTGGGCTTGCGCAGCACCGCGGCAAGGCTAAGCCCCTCGGAGACCGGCAACATGTCTCCAAGCCGGATCAGCGGCAGCCCGACGTTGATCGCCTGCAGCTGCCATCGGGCGAAACTGCGCGAGAAGTTCGACCGCGCATTGTTCTTGAGCCGATAGGCCAGTCCGCCCAGCCGGTTGATCGGATAGAGCTTGACCACCTCCAGGCCGAGCTTCACCGCCAGCGCACGGACGTCAGCGGGGTCATAGCGGCGATAATGGCCCGAGGCCTCGTCCATCCGTGAATAGCGCGCGGCGCCGGCCGGCACCTTGATCAGTAGGTGCCCGCCCGGTTTGGCGATGTCCCGGGCGGCGGTCAGGAACGCCATGTCGTCGGCGAAGTGTTCGAGCACGTCCATCATCAGGACCGCATCGGCCGCGACCCCGTCGAACTCATGCCAATGCGCCGCGCCAAGATCGGCATTCATCGCCTCGACCTTCGGCGAGACCGCGCGGGCGCGCTCCAGCAACCGCTCGTCGTGGTCGACAGCCAGCACGCGGGTCGCCCGGTCCACATAGGCCGGAAGGCCCAGGCCCGCGCCGCAACCCAGCTCGACCACGGTGCCAGCCAGCCAGGGACGGAAGATGCCGTAGGTCCAGCGATAGTAGTTTGGCAGCAGCTCCATGTGACTCTGGGCCACGTGGTAGGTGCGGTTGGCGGCGTGCAGGTCGGTCATCGGTCAGGGCAACTGCGCGCGGCCGTAGACGAAGGTCTTGAAGGTGAAGAACTTCAGCACCAGGGAAATCCCGAGCACGATGATCTGCGCGGCGTAATAGACGACGCCCACCTGGAAGAGCACCAGGAACAGGCCGTATTCGCCCAGGCGGAAACCGACGCTGGTGATGATGAACCGCGTCAGCTCGTTGCGCGCATTGCCGGCGCTGCGGAACACGAAATTGCGGCTGACCACGAAATTGACCACGAAGGCCGTCGCAAATGCGATTCCCACCGCGATCCGCTCGGGCACGGCGAAGACCTCGTGCAACAGGATCGGCAGCCCGATGGTGACGGAAGCACTGAGGCCCGTGGCGAGGCCGAAGCGAAAGAGCTCCGCCACGCGCTCCGGTGTAAAATGACGTCTCACCATCGCTCCGTACGCTTGTCGATCATGTCGGCAATGAGCACGAACATGCCGACGTTGAGGCCTGCTAGGAACAGGATCAGCGAGCGTTCAGTCAGATCGTCGAGCACGAAGACATCGTAGCCGAGACTGACCGCCGTCGCGGCGGCGAGCGCCGCCACCACGGGCATGAAGGCGCGGACGGGCGCGAAATAAACCCCCGTGCGCAGGATAATCTTGATGAACCGCATGGTGTCTTCGATCGGCTTGATCTTCGAATTGCCAACCCGCGCCGCATAGTCGATCGGCACGAACTCCACCAGGTGCGAGGTGGTCAGCATGGCGAGCGTGATGGTGATGGTGAAG
>Ga0307510_10005954_pt1 | contig 14551 bp, 9 predicted proteins | sample 12_EM_MG_FD_207224 | JGI IMG/M metagenome (GOLD analysis project Ga0307510, IMG submission 207224) | Populus trichocarpa ectomycorrhiza microbial communities from riparian zone in the Pacific Northwest, United States - 12_EM | ecosystem: Host-associated > Plants > Roots > Unclassified | place...
GGTCACGACGGTCGATCGAAACTTGCCCGGCACATATTCGATGTTGAGCGCCCAGGCGAGCGGCAGCATTCCACCGATCGCAAAGCCATCGAGGAAGCGCAGGACCAACAGCGCCTCATAGCTGCGGGCAAAGGCCGTCGCGGTGGTAAGAATACCGAAGGCGAACGCGGCCGAGATGATCGTCTGCCGCCGTCCGATCCGGTCCCCGAGATAGGCAAAGGCGAAGCCGCCCAGCATCATGCCGAACAGCCCGGCCGAAAAGACGTTGCCGAGCATCAGCTTGTCGAACCGCAGCTCGTCCCGCATGTACGGCGCGGTGAAGCTGATCATCATCATGTCGAAACCATCGAACACGGTGATGAGCCAGGACAGGGCGATCAGCTTGTAATTGAACGGCCCGAGTTTGCGGCCGTCGATCAGCGCGGCAATGTCGATGATGCGCGGCGCGCTGGCCATGATCTATCCCTCCAGATTGGCTTTCAGGCGATCCTTCAGCGCCGCCATGTCAATCTGGTGTACGCTCCCCGAGCCCGCCAGCGTCAAGGCATGTGCGGCCGCCGCGCCCATCGCGATGCAGGGTCCCATCACGCGGACCGAGGAGAGCGCGGTCGAATCCGCATCGATGCAGCGACCGACCGCGACGAGATTGTCGGCGCCCGCCACGGTGAGCGAGCGGAGCGGGATGGTGTGGATATGGTCGTCCGGGAAGACCTCCCACACATAGCCCTCGCGATTATGGTGCTGCTCGAGCGGCCAGGAACAGCGCGCGATGGCATCATCGAACTTCGTCGCCGCGCGCACTTCCTCGGTGGTCAGGTGATGCGTGCCGACGATCCAGCGAGTCTGGCGGATACCCGGCAGGCCATAGGCGCGGATCCGGGCGTTGCCGAACGCCTCGGGGAATTCCTTGTGGAGGAAGATCAGGGTGCGATCGGCCTGTTCCTTGCCGTCGATCTGCTTCTCGGCTGCCTCGAACGGATCGAGCGGCGTCTCGATATGCGTCATGTTGACCATCGCGACGTTGCGGCCGGGAAAGCTCGCCGCGAACCCGTCGCGGCGCATCATGCCATATTCCTGGCCCTTGTCGTGGATCCGCTTGGCCATCGTGTCCCAGTCGGGCTTCTTGCTGTCGTCGAAATCCTCGATGATCAGCATCTGCGAGCCATAGATCTGGCCGGTCTTCTGGACCCGGCAGTCGAGCCCTGCCTGCCAGGTGACGGCGGCATCGCCGCTCGCGTCGATAAAGCCATTGGCCCTGATCCGCACGTCGCCGTGCCGGGTCGCGATATCCAGCGAGACGACGCGGCGCCCTTCCATATTGACCTTGCGGATGATCGCGCCGGTCAGCGGCTGGACGCCGGCCTTGAGGATCGCCTTCTCGACCCAGCGGCCAAGCGCGACCTCGTTGTACATCGCGGTCTTCATCACGCCGCCTTGGATGACCTTCACATCGCCGGTCGCGCCGAGATCGTGAAGGATGTCGTCGGCGATACCATGGGTGAGCTGAGTGCCGTCGGGGCCGGGAGTGAACAGGCCGCAGAACATGCCGATGATCGAGTTGACCGCCTGGCCGCCCAGCGACGGCAGACCGTCGACCAGGATCACGCTGTTGCCGGCGCGCGCCGCCTCGATCGCGGCGGAGGCACCCGACGCACCCGAGCCGATCACGCAGATGTCGCATTCCCGCTCGATGACCAGGGGTTCGTCCTTGCGGGACACGATCCGGGTCTCGGGATCAAACGGGCGGTCGAGCATGCGAGAACTTTCGGTTGGAGAAAAAAGGGCCAGGCGACCCGAGGACTGCCCGGCCAGGGGAGGACTCAGTAATTGAAGCGGACACCCGCCTTGTAGGTGCGGCCAATCGGCGAGAAGATCAGGTTGTTGCCGGTACCGTGTGCGCCCGGGATCAGCGGCGGATCGGTATCGAACGCATTGTCCACGCCGGCGAAGAAGGTGAACTTGCGGCCAGGACCGTAATCAATGGTGAACTGGCCGAGGAAATCGACATAGGTCCTGGATGGCACCGCGTTGGTGTTCGAGCTGTTGCCGGCGGTGATGTTGTAGCCATCCTGCTCGGCGCCGACAAAGGCCGCGTTGTAGAAGCCTTTGTTGATGTAGCGGACATGGGTGTTCAGCGAGAAGTTGCTGACGTTCCAGGTCACCAAGCCATCGAGCACCAGATTCGGAATACCCGGAGGTGTGCCGGCACGCAGGCCCGTCTGGCCGGCCCGATTCGTCGGACCGACCGCATCGACAGTGATCAGGTCCTTCACATAGGTGGCGAGCAGGCGGAGATCGGCATTGCCGAGCGCGCCGAGCGGCTGGCGATAGTCGAGTTCGGTATCGATGCCGCGATTGATGATCTGATTGACGTTCTGATAGACGTCGCGGACCACCGTCACCGCGCCAGTCGAGTCGCGGGTAACGTTGCTGCAACTCAGCGCGTCACCCTGGAAGCAGCGGGTGACGATATTCTGCTGACCGAGCGTCGAGATCGCATCCCTGATCTTGATGTCGTAATAATCGACCGACAGGCGGAAGCGGCCGAGGAAACCGCCGCTCGGCTTCAGCACCACACCTGCGGTGAAGGTGTCGGCTACCTCAGGCCTCAGTGTCGGGTTCGAACCGCTGAACACCGTCGCCACCGTCTGTACGCCGCCGCGGGCCGGATCGGTCAGAATGCCGCTCCCGCTCGTGGTGGGGCCGAACAACTCGCTGACATTCGGCGCGCGGATGTCGCGCGACCGGGTTGCCCGGAAGCGCAGTGCGCTGATCGGCTCATAGACGCCGCCGAACTTCCAAGTCGTCACGCTCAGCGATGAGCTGGCGAAGAAATCGCTGCTGCGCGAATAATGGGTGCGACGGATGGCGCCGTTGAGGCTGAGTTCGTTGGCAAGGGACAGGCCCTTGAGCAACGGCACTTCGGCCTCGACATAGCCCTCGGCCACCCCGATCGAGCCGGAGATACGCGAGCCGTTGCCCGTGAAAAAGGCCAGGTTTTGCGACAATGCGTCGGTCGCGCCCACCACGCCGTCGTGACGATATTCGCCACCGACCGCGATCGAGACCGCGCCATAGGGCAGCTGGAACAGCGTGCCGCGCACGTTGAGCGCGACGACATGCTCGGTCGTGACGTTGGTCTGGAACGAGCTGCCGGTAACATATGCCTTGGCTGCGGCGCTCGCCTGGTTGCCGAACGGGTTGTAGGCGACGCAGGCGGCATCGTCGTTGGTGGTGATCGCATCGGCGTTGACTGCGCAGACGATCTGGCCCGCGCCGTCGCGCACCGCTTGCAGCGCTTTGGTGATGCGCGCGGTGATCACCTGGTTGGTCGTGTCATCGCGGAACGAGTTGCGGCCGAACTGATAATAAGCGTCCCAGCTCCAGTTCGATCCGAGCTTGCCTTCGAGCGTGGCAACCGTGCGAAATACGGTGTCGCGCGTCGTCAGCGGCGCCGGCCCGATCTCGTCAAAGCCTTTGCCGAGTTGGAAACCGGTGACGGCCGAAGCCGGGTTCGCGGCATTATAAGCAGCGATCAGCGTCGGGATGTCGAGCGTCGGATCGGTCGAGCGCGGGATGAACGGGTTGGCGTTGGCGCCGATCGCCGTGATGTTGATCGCCGCGTTGCGGTATTCGATCGCGCTGTAATGCGCCTCGAGATGACCATAGTTGATCATCAGCGACGCCTTGAGATCGGGCGTGACCTCCCATTCCAGATTGCCGGTAATCGCGTAGCGCTCGGTCGGCGCATTGATATTGAGGCCGGCGAAATAGGCGTTCTGGTCCTGCCCTTCGCCACCAATCATGTAGAGATTGTTGGACGAGCTGCCGTACTGGAATTTGCGCGGCGCGCCGTCATTGTTGAAGGTGATTCCGTCGAACGGCCGCAGCACCGGAAAGGCCACGCCCGTATAGGCGCTGGCCGGCGGCACCGTGACTCCGTTGAACGGCACGGTCGAGGGCCGGATCGGCGAGGTGATGTTGTTGGCGGGAATGCCGGTCTGGCCCGGGTTGCGGCCGAAATTCAGCGTCTCGGTGCGGCACCATGGCCGCTCGATGCAGCCGCCGACACCCTGGTTCTTCTCATAATCGCCGCCGATGACGAGGTGGATATTCTCGCCAATCCTGGTGCCAGCTGCGAGCGACACGGTAAAATCCTGGTTGTCGCCATATTGGGTGACGCTGCCCTGCGCGCTGCCCTTGATGCCTTCGAAATGCTTGTCGAGGATCAGGTTGACGACGCCGGCGACCGCGTCCGAACCGTATTGCGCGGAGGCGCCGCCGGTAACGACCTCTGCTCGCTGCAGCAGGATCGAGGGGATCATGTTGGTGTCGACGGTCGCCTGGGTCGTGGCGGGCACGAAGCGCTTGCCGTCGACCAGGGTAAGCGTGCGAACCGAGCCGAGCCCGCGCAGATCGAGGATGCGGCCGCCGACATAGCCGGCCGCCGGGGTCAACTCGCCTGAGGCCGGCGTGTTGGTGGCACGAAAGGCGGGCAGTTCGTTGAGCGCGTCACCGATATTGACCGCAGCGCGCTGCTGAAGTCGATCTGCGCCTATGACAGAAACGGGGGTCGGCGACGTAAAGCCGGTGGCGAGGCGCGAGCCGGTGACGACGATGTCTTTGTCACCTTCGCTGGGCGCATTGGGGTCGGCCTCCGTTGTGGCAGGCTGAGCTGGGACCTGTTGCGCCCAGGCCGCCGGTGCCGTCAGCGAGACGGCCAGAGCGGCGCCCATCGCAAGGGAGCTCACGCCAAATTGAAGTGCCGCAGAATATGTGATTGCCGCCTTTTTCATTCTCTCTCTCCCATCGCCAACGATCTGGATGTCGTCGATTGATAGCATGGTACCTATATGAGTTTTTGATAGAATACTACTTATTTTTTTCAGCCCAAAAAATGCGAAATGAGCGGCTCAATCGGCATTGAGGCGCGGGACGACGCATTCTGCGCCATGGTCGTGCGTCCCAGTTCAATCGTGTGCGCCGTGATCCCGACCTCCGCCGGCATTGAGACCAAGCGGCAACGCTGCTCTCGACGCCGTTGATGCACCGGGGGCAGCGATCACGATGACGAGTCTCAACAGATCTCGCTTATATGACCGCCAACGCGAAATCCGGATCGTAAAGGATCGTCGCCCGCGCTCGCAGCACAAGTTTAGCGCCGGCTCAAACAAATCCCTCCCCTCAGGATAGCCTAACCTCCTCCCATTGGCGCGTCTTGGCCGAGACGAGACTATGAGGCTGGTAAGGCACAGCCCAATCAAGGAGGGGACGAATGCTGCGAGCGAGGGGCCGCAGGGCACGCTTTACGGCCGTAGCGCTACCGGCGGCGCGATCAACTACATCAGCAACCATCCGGTGTCCGACAATGCGAGTGGGCTGGACGAAAGGCGGGGCGGATATACCAACCGAGGACGCGGCGACCCATGTCTACGGCCTGGCCGTTGGCATCGATTTGGCCCGGCGCGACGTCCAGATCGCTGCGGGAAACGCGGGGAAGCCCTGGGAGATAGGTAAGGCCTTCGACCATTCCGCACCGGTCACGGCGATCCTCCGGTTGCGCGGTGCCCTGCCGACAAGCGGGCGATCATGCTGGCGGTGAATCGCGAGACGAAACAATCGGGTGACCTGGCGGAAATGGCCTGGAATTGCTCTGAGATCGTCGCGCAGCTTTCGGCGCAATATCGGCTGGAGCCGGGTGACCTGATTTATACCGGAACCCCGGCGGGTGTCGGGCCGCTGGTGCCGGGCGACCGGATCACGGGCTCGGTTGCCGGTGTGGGCGATATCGCGGTCGATATCGTCGCAGCCTGAAGGTTGGAGCGGGTGAAGGGAATCGACGCCCTCGTCGTAAGCTCGGTCCGGCGTGGCCATCGGCACCCGGACCGGTCCCGCCCCCTAAGGACCGGCCCGGCACGCGGGAGGGGTCGTCACGTCTTAGCCGGCGTTACGGCCCCTCGACGTGCTTACGGCCAGGGGCGGCATCAGCGCCCTCACCCGGGTTCATGTTCGCCGCACGCCCACGCGCCGATCGAAGGGCACGAGAATCAAGCCTGATCGCTGGCCAGGCAATCGCGATCCAGCGCCGCGATGCTCGTGCGGCCGGTCAACGCCATCGCCACGCGGATCTCGTCCTCGACCAGCTGCAGCATGTGGCGCACGCCCCGCTCTCCATCGGCAGCCAGCGCATAGGCCCAGGCCCGGCCGAGCAGGACACCGTGCGCCCCAAGAGCGAGCATGCGCACCACATCAAGACCTGAGCGAACGCCACCGTCCGCCAGCACCGTCAGCCGGTCGCCAACGGCGTCGGCGATGCGCGGAAGCGCCCGGGCTGTTGATGGCACGCCATCGAGCTGGCGGCCGCCATGGTTGGAGACGACGATACCGTCGGCACCGAGCGCCGCCGCGGCGATCGCGTCCTCGCGATCGAGAATGCCCTTGATCACCAGCGGCCCGTCCCACTCGCGCCGGACGAAGTCGAGATCCTTCCAGGTCACCGAGGGGTCGAAATTGTCGCGCAGCCAGGCGAAAAAATCCTCAAGGCCGGTGCCGCCGCCGAGGACCGGCGCGACGTTACCAAGCTGATGCGGTCGGCCGCGCACACCGACATCCCATGCCCAGCAGGGGTAGCGAAGGGCCTGCCACGCGCGCCTCATCGACCCGCCCAGCCCTGGCGATCCTGCCAGGCCCGAGCGATAGTCGCGGTAACGCGCACCGGGCACCGGCAGGTCGACGGTAAAAAGAAGCGTGGTGCAGCCGAGCGCCTTCGCCTTGCAGAGCAGCTCGATCATGAAGCCGCGGTCGCGGATCATGTAGAGCTGGAACCAGAAGGGCCCTGCCGTCGCCGCGGCCACTTCGTCGAGGGGGCACACCGATACGGTCGACAGGCAGAAGGGTATGCCGGCCGCTTCCGCGGCGCGCGCTGCCTGGACCTCTCCGCGCCGTGCGTTCATGCCGGCCAGACCGATCGGTGCGAGGGCGAGCGGCAAGGCCGATTTCCGTCCGAACAGCTGGGTCGAAAGATCAAGCGCAGAGACATCGGTCATCACCCGCTGGCGAAGCTCCACCTTCCCGAGATCGGCGACGTTGCGCTTCAACGTCACCTCCGCATAGGAGCCGCCATCGATATATTCGAAGAGAAAGGGTGGCAGGCGGCGCCGGGCAAGCTCGCGATAGTCCAGTGCGGAAACAGCTCTCACGGCCTGGCTCCAAAACAGCCGCGTGCCGCCATCCCGCCCTGCATCTCCGGCTTCCCGCCCGCTTCGGTCAATCGTGCTTTGCCTGCGCTCGGGCCACGCCCCGCCAGTTCGCCGATATAAGACATCACCCGCTCCTATCCGGTCCCTCAGGCCAGGACCTGCGTCGGATGCTCCACGAGATGCCTGAAGGCCCGCATGAGCGTTGCTGCGTCCGCACCATCAATGGCGCGATGATCGAAGCTGCCGGTGGCCGAGAGGATCGTCGCGGTGCTCAAAGCACCGTCTGCGACATGGGCCCGCCGCTCGCCCGCGCCGATCGCCATGATCATCGCCTGGGGCGGGTTGATCACGGCCTCGAACTGCTTGATGCCGAACATGCCGAGGTTCGAGAGCGAGGCCGTGCCACCCTGATATTCCTGTGGCTGAAGACTGCCCTCACGGGCTCGCTCGGCAAAATCTCTCATCTCGGTCGCGATGGCCGAGAGGCCCTTGCCCTCGGCCCCATAGATGACCGGAGTGACGAGCCCGTTCGGGATGGAAACCGCAACCGAGATATCGGCCCGCTTGAACTGCACGAGTTGGTCACCGGCAAATTGGACATTGCACACCGGCACCTCGATCAAGGCAAGCGCAAGCGCCTTGATGATCATGTCGTTGACCGACAGCTTCACGCCGCGCGGGGCCAGCGCATCGTTGAGCTCGACCCGGAGCTTGAGCAACGGATCGAGTATGATGTCAATGGTGAGGTAGATGTGCGGAACCTGCTGCTTGGATTCGGTCAGCCGCCGGGCGATCGTCTTGCGCATGGTCGAGAGCTTCGCGATTTCGTGCGGCACATCGGGGATGCCGTACGCGGTGATCGCCGGCCTCGACATCGGCGCCGTCTGCTGAAGTTGCGGCGCCGGTGCTGGCACGGGTGACAGGCCGAGATCGGCTCGGACAATGCGCCCGCCGGTTCCCGATCCGGTGACGCCCGACAGATCGATCCGCTGCGCCTTTGCGATGCCTGCCGCGAGAGGACTGATCTTCAGATGCTCCGCGTGACTGGCTCGCCCATGCGACGGGGACGCCGGTGGAGCTTCCTCCTTCATCGGCGGCGCAACCGCTGTAATTGAGGCGGGGGCCGGCAGGGGTTCAGCCTCCACGTCCTCATCGACCGCGGTCATCAGGGCGATCACGGCGCCTACGCACACGGCTTCGGTCCCCTCTTCCGCCAGGATCCGGGCAACGCGCCCTTCTTCGACCGCTTCAAGGTCCATGGTGGCCTTGTCCGTCTCGATTTCGGCGATCAGGTCACCTGCCTTGACGAAATCCCCTTCCTTGATCAGCCATTTGGCCAGCGTCCCCTCCTCCATCGTCGGTGAAAGGGCAGGCATTTTCACCTCGATCGGCATCACCTGGCTCCGATGAAGAGTTCGGCCGCGGCCTCGACGATCGCATCGGAATCCAGCCGGTAGATGCGGTACAGGTCGGCAAGGTCGCCGGTCTGGCCGAACTGGTCGGTGCCAAGCGGGCTCACCCGCATGCCGCGCACCCCGCCCAGCCACGAAAGCGCCGATGGCGAGCCGTCGATGACGGTGACGAGGCCGGCCTGCGCCGAGAGGTCGGCGAGGAGCGTCTCCGCGTGACTGGGCGCCTTGGCCTTGCCCGTCCAGAACGCGGCACGCATGGCGGACCAGTCGCGGTGCAGCAAATCCGGCGAGGTGACATTGAGCAGGCCGATACCGGGGACGTCCTCGCGCAGCATCTCCCATGCATTGATCGCCTCGGGCGCGATCGCGCCGGTGAAGACGATCGCCGCCTCCGCGCCGGGCGCCGGGCGCTCGAGCCAATAGGCGCCGCGCAACGCATCCGCCTCCCATGCGCCATCCTCGCGGTCGATCTGCTCGATCGTCCGCGTGGTCAGGCGAAGATAGACCGAGCCCCCGTCGTCCGCCTGCAGATGTTCGAACGACCAGCGCATCATCAAGGTGAGTTCGTCGACGAACGCCGGCTCGAAATAAGTCAGTCCGGGCTGCCCGATGCCGATCAGCGGCGAGTTGATCGACTGGTGGGCGCCGCCTTCCCGCCCGAGCGTCAGGCCCGAGGGCGTGGCGACCAGCAGGAAGCGCGCGTCCTGATAACAGCCATAGTTCAGCGCATCGAGGCCGCGCGCGATGAAGGGATCATAGACCGTGCCGATCGGCAGCAGGCGCGTGCCGAACACCGGTGCGGCAAGCCCCAGCGCCGCAAGCATCAGGAACAGGTTATTCTCGGCGATGCCAAGTTCGATATGTTGCCCGGCGTCATGCCCGGCCCATCGTTGCGGCGATGGGATCTTTGCTGCGTGGAAGACATCCTCGAGCTGCCTCCGCCGGAAAAGCCCGCGCTGGTTCACGAATGCGCCGAGATTGGTCGAGACGGTGACATCCGGCGACGTGGTCACGATCCGGTCGGCGAGCGGGTGGCTGGACTTGGCGAGATCGAACAGGATGCGTCCGAAGGCCGCCTGGGTTGCCTGTTCGCGGCCGTCGGGGACCGGCAGGCGGTCGGGCACCGGGACCGGTGCCGGCGCGCGGACTTGATGCCCGGCCGCTAGCGGCGAGCGCTCGACAAAGGCCTTGAGGGCGGCCGCGGCATTGTCGCCGATGCCCGCATAGGGCTCCCACTCTTCTCCCTCGGCGATGCCAAGGCTTGTGCGCAATTCGCCGATCTGGCTCGCATTCATGATGCCCGCATGATTGTCCTTGTGCCCGGCAAAGGGCAGCCCGAACCCCTTGATCGTATAGGCGATGAAAAGGGTCGGCCGGTCGTCATCCGCTTGGGAAAAAGCTTCGACGAGCGTTTCGATGCAATGCCCGCCGAGGTTCGTCATCAAGGCAGCCAGCGCGTCGTCGTCATGACCCGCCAACAAGTCCTGTACATGCGGCTGCCCGCCGATGTCGGCGAGCAGGCGCGCGCGCCATGACGCCCCACCCTGATAGGTCAGCGCGGCGAATTCGGCGTTCGGGCATTCGTCGATCCAGCGGGCCAGATGCTCCCCGCCGGGGCGTGCGAAGACTTCTTTCTGGCGCTTGCCGTTCTTGAGCGTAAGCACGCGCCAGCCGCAGGTCGCAAAGATGTCGTCGAAACGATTGAACATCCGATCGGCGGTGGTCGCATCCAGCGACTGGCGATTATAGTCGACGATCCACCAGCAGTTGCGGATGTCGTGCTTGTAGGCCTCGATCAGGCATTCGTAGATATTGCCCTCGTCGAGTTCCGCATCGCCGAGCAGCGCGATCATGCGTCCGGCATCCGCTTCGGCAAGCTGTCCGTGCGCGATCAGATAGTCCTGCACCAGGCTGGCAAAGGCCGTGATCGCGACGCCCAGGCCGACCGACCCGGTCGAGAAATCGACCGGGATCGCATCCTTGGTGCGGCTCGGATAGCTCTGGGCACCGCCCAGGCCGCGGAAATCCTCAAGCCTGTCGCGCGTCTGGTTGCCCAGCAGATAGTGAATCGCGTGAAGGACGGGCCCGGCGTGAGGTTTGACGGCTACCTTGTCCTGCGGTCGTAGCGCATGAAAGTAGAGCGCGGCCATGATCGCCGTAATGGACGCGCAGCTGGCCTGGTGGCCGCCAACCTTCAGGCCGTCAGTGCTGGGCCGAATATGGTTGGCGTGATGAACCGTCCATGCCGAGAGCCACCGCAGGCGGGTGTCGAGCGCTTCGAGCATCGCGGGATCAGGCAGCGGCTTCAGCGCAGCTGTCGTCATCATCGGCCTTTCACAGGTTCTGCACGCGCGTGCCGGCGAACGACCCGTCGATCGGGACCCTCGCGGTGCGGCGTTCGGCTATTGCGCGGTATAGCCACCATCGATCACCAGCTCGGCGCCCGTCATGAAGCTGGACTCGTCGCTGGCAAGGAAGAGGCAGCCGGCAGCCAGCTCCTCGGGCTTGCCCATCCTGCCCATCGGCGTGGCTGCGACGACCGCCGCGCTGATCTCCGCGGCCTGTTGTGCAACGAGAGGCGTCGCGATGATGCCGGGATGGATCGAATTAACCCGCACCCCCTCCCTGGCATAAGTCACCGCGGCTTGCTTGCTCATCATGCGGACCGCGCCTTTCGTGGCGTGGTACGCGGCCGCACCGGGAACAGCGGTAATGCCCCATATCGACGACACGTTGACGATGGAGCCTTGCCCGCTTGCCCGCATGTGGGGAAGCACCTCCCGCATCCCGAGAAATACGCCTGTCTGATTGACGGCGATGGTGGCGTTCCAGTCGTCGAGCGTCTCGCTGTCGACGGAAGCGTAGCTTCCGGCAATGCCGGCATTGTTGACCAGGATGTCGATCCGGCCATGCCGTGCCACGATGTCAGCGACGATCTCCCGCCAGCTCGCTTCGCTCGAGACATCATGTGACGCGAAGCCAAGCGACGGATGCGCAGGTGGCTCAGCCGGGTTTTCGCGATCGGCGGCGATCACGATCGCACCCTCGGCCGCGAACAACTCGGCGGTGGCCCGGCCGATCCCTCGGCCGCCGCCCGTTACCAGGGCAATTTTGCCGCTTAGTCTTCCCACGCCTCAGCCTTTCGATTGCATTGTTGAAAACGAGGCGGGTTCGGTGATCGTACCGCTGCGCCCCTGGGCGAAAGCCTGGTGCGATGTGGCCGAGGTCGCTCGGCCACATCGCTGCTTTCCATGGCCGTGGGTCAGTAGCGCCAGGCGACGCTGACCCCATATTCGGCGGGCCGGCCGGCATAGCGAACGACGGTGTCGTAGTTTCGCAGCGCGTTGGTCCAATAATAGGTGTTGGTGACGTTCTTGCCCCAGAAGGTCACCTTCCAGTGGTCATCGCTCGAACCAAAGCCAGCGCGCAGGTCGAGTGCTGCATAGCCATCGATCCTGGCGTCCGCCCTCCCCTGCACGGAGAGCTGCGGCGAGCCATAGCTTTCCGTCTGCGCAGAGAGGTTCCCGCCGAGAAACGCATCGAGCCGGTCGGTGATCGAGAAGGAATAGTCAGCGCTTGCCGCGAGCTGCCATTTGGGTGCGAAGGGCAGCGGCACGCCGCGGAACTGCGCGAAGACCGGGAACTTGAACGCCGTCGGCTGACCGTTGGGGCCGATGTTCGTGCTCCCCACGATCCCGACAAAGTCCTTGATCTCGGTGTCCAGATAGGTCCCGGCGACCCGCACGGTGAAGCCGCGCGCCGGCTGCACCGTGATCTCGAGCTCGGCCCCCTTGATCGAGGAACGGGGCACGTTCACGAGATTGTCGATCGCGTCGAACAAGGGATCGACGATCTTCCCGCGCAGCTGCTTGTTGCGATAATCATAATAAAAGACCGACCCGTTCACGAGCGCGTGGCCGCCGGCCAGCGTCGACTTGAAGCCGATCTCATAGTCGATGACCGATTCCTGCTTCACCGGTTCATATTGTGCCCAGCTCGAAGCGGACGAGATCGGGAAGGCGCCGGCCTTGAAGCCCTTGGAAACATTGGCGTAGAGAAGCAGCCCATGGACCGGCTTATAGTCGATACCCGCGCTCCAGGAGGTATTGTGCTCCTGGAGCACCTCCTGGAAAATGCCCGACTGACAGGTCTTGGGATTGATCGAGATGGACCCGCCGGGCTGTACCGGGACGAAGGTCGCGCCCGGACAAAGCAGCGGCGTATAGACCGAGCCGAAGACGAGGTTGACGAAGTTCAAAAAGCCCGGGTCGGTGGCATAGGGCTCGACATAGCCATTGAGGACATACGTCCCGCTGACCGCCGAGTGCCGTGAGTCGGTGTAGCGAACGCCTGCCTTCAGCGTGAGCTTGTCGAAAACGTCATATTCGACATGCCCGAACCCGGCCAGGTTGCGTACGTTCTGACGCGTGTCGAACGAATTGGCACTGAACCCCTGCTGGACGCCGGTTGACGCGTCCGGATAGAGCAGGTCGATGATCTGGTAGGACTTGGTCCGCTCGTAATTCGCCCCGAGCACCCACCGGAACGAATCTCCAGCGCCTGAATTCGCAATACGAACCTCCTGGCTGAAGGTCGTCGCGTTCGCGCGATCCCCCGAATTGTCGACATCGAGCAGCGCGGATCCGGACAGGTTTTGTGCCTTGTTGTGCCGGTAATCGATATAGTTGGTGAGCGACGTCAGGGCGATGTCGTCGGTCAGATCATAGCTGGCATTCAGGGTCGTCTGAAACATCCTTGTGTCCTGGAACGGCCTGTACTGCGGAGACCAGTCGGCCGCGCGGGGCGTGTGGGGCGCGGCTGGATAGTTCAGGATCGGCAATTGCGCGGTGACCGAGCGACCGGTGAGGAAGCTTACGGTGCCGATGGGCGCCGAAAGATCGGCCGGCGTCGGTGCCCGGGCAATCTGGGGCGCCTCGGGATCGCTCTTGTCGCGCCAGCCATTGACGTTGAGTTGCAATTTCAGCCGGTCGGTCGGCCTCCAGTCGATGATGAGGCGCGCAGCCGAGGTGTTCGTCTTTCCCAGCCTGTCGTCGCGCGTATAGCTTTGCTGCCACTCGTCACCCCGCACCGCCTTTACGGCGAGGCGGACGGAGAGCGTATCGGACAGTGGCCCGCTGATGAAGCCGCTTGCGTCGACCGTGTTGAACCGGCCGTAGCCAAGGTCGAAGCCCGCCTTCAGCGTGCTGGTGGGCTTGGCCGCGACGAAATTGATCGCGCCGCCCGTTGCGTTCGAGCCGAACAGCGTCCCTTGCGGGCCTTTCAGGACTTCCACGCGCTCAAGGTCGAACGCGGAGAGCGTGGAGAAGGCGGGCAACGCGAAAGGCGCCTGGTCGAGATAGGTCGCGACGTCCGGCGAGGCGGCAAGCGTGCTTTCGAAAAAGCCGACCCCACGCAGCGTGTAGACAGGCGTGCCGGTCGGGCTTGGCGCGGCCGATAATCCGGGAACGACCTTGGCCAGGTCCGTCACCGTATTGATGCGCTGTGTCTCGAGCGTGCCCGCGCCGAAGGCCGTTACGGAAAGGCCGACATTCTGCAGCCGCTCTTCGCGCTTCTGGGCGGTCACCACGATATCCTGCAAGCCGCCGGCATTATCGGCCTGCGGCGCAGCCGCGCCGGGAGGCGCGGTCGGGGCCGGCTTCGCTTGCGCAGCGGCGTTCGGCGGAGCTGTGTCTTGCGGCGCCGGACGTTCCTGTGCGGCAGCGGCTGACGCGATTGCCGACGTCGTGGCCAGCAGCAATATCGAAACCGGTATCCGTAGCATCATGTCGATCTCCCCTAGATACGGAGCCTTGGCGCTCCGATTATTGGGTCATGGCGCCCCGCAGGCGGCCGCGACCGGGAGGACAGTTGCGGGCAGGAACAGCGCATCGCCGACGGTGGTCCTCGCCACCTGTTCAAAGGCCGACCGGTGCGCATGTC
>Ga0307510_10005955_pt1 | contig 14550 bp, 13 predicted proteins | sample 12_EM_MG_FD_207224 | JGI IMG/M metagenome (GOLD analysis project Ga0307510, IMG submission 207224) | Populus trichocarpa ectomycorrhiza microbial communities from riparian zone in the Pacific Northwest, United States - 12_EM | ecosystem: Host-associated > Plants > Roots > Unclassified | place...
CAGCAGATCCTGAAACCCGGTGGACTCATCCATCTAAAGACAGACTCACCGGTCCTCTATCAGTTTACCAAATGGGTGGCAGCCTTATATGGCCTGACACTGCTGGAAGACTCGGCCGATATCCATGCCGCGCCAATGAAGGACGAGCTGAAGATCCGCACTCACTACGAAAGCCTCGACATCGCACAAAGCAAACGGGTACACTATCTTTGTTTTACGATCCCGGAACTGCCCCTGCCGGACCGGGACCAGGAATTACACGAGAAAGTCAAAAATGAGGAGCCCACTCCTCCGGAGAGAGTAAGACCACCCCGCAACATCGCCGGCGCAACAGGAGCCTCCACCCAACCTACGGCTGCCGTCTCTGCTGCCACCACAACCACCGTCACAGCAAACATCGCCGCGCCCACCACGTCAACCGGCTCCGCGACAACCACCGCCGCCAGGGAGGGCGCCCCCAATGAAACAACTGATTGAAGGGACCGACTTTTATTATAACGAAGAGGGCTTAATGGTCCTTACCGCCAAATATCACCTGGAAAGAGGCTATTGCTGCGGCAACGGCTGCAAACACTGCCCCTTCAACTACGAGCGCGTCAGCGAGCCCCGCCGCTCTTTACTCATCTTACAACAACAAGAGCATGGCAAAAACAAAAAAGAAGAATAGCAGCGCCGCAACGGGACCCGCAAAAACAAGTAGGAAAGGCGCTGCAAAAATCAGCCCCAAACGCGCCGGCAACGCAGCAGGCCCCCGGACCCAAGCCAAAGCGAAAAAGACAGTCGCCCCAACAAAGCCCCCAACCAAAACAAGCGCAAAGCACGCCGCAGCGACATCCCCCAAAACCTCCCCCCGTGAAAAACTCAAATCCATAAAACCTTCCGGCGAACAGGACGACTCCTTCTTCGACCTCGTACATGAGGTCGCAAGACAGATCCCCCACGGCCGCGTCACCTCCTATGGCGCCATCGCCGCCAGCCTCGGCACCCGCCTCTCAGCCCGAATGGTCGGCTGGGCCATGATGGCCGTACCCTACGCCAAAAAGCCCGTTCCCGCCCACCGCGTCGTCAACCGCGTAGGACTGCTGACCGGCAAACACCATTACAATCCGCCCGGAAAAATGCAGGAACTACTGGAAAAAGAGGGAGTAGTCGTCAAAGACGATAAAGTAATCAACTTCTCAAAGCTATTCTGGGACCCCGCAAAAGAATTATAACCCCACCCACTAATAATAAGGACTGATCATCACATAAACCACCACTCCCGTCACAGCCACATACAACCACATCGGCCACGTTATCTTCGCTAACCTCCGATGCTTGTCGAACTTCTCCTGGTAAGCCCGCTGCAACGTAAACAGAACAAAAGGAATGATGATCCCAGACAACGTAATATGCGTAGAAAGAATAAAATAATATACATAACGCGCAACACCAGCCTGCTGCTTCTCCGCATCACTCAACAGCCCGTCATGATTCAGGTCGCCAAAACGCGTGGACGGATTCGAAGCATGATAGATCACATATGAAACAAGAAAGACCGTACTTAACACCACCGCAATCCAGTTCACCGTCTTATGCGCCTTCACCTGACCATTCTTTATAAAATAAAGACTCGCAAGAAGCAGGATAGCCGTACTCGAATTCAGAATAGCATGAAAAAGCGGGAGAACATGCGTGTTGAACCCAAAATCGATCTTCACCGCAGGCACCAGGATCAGAAAAGCCACCGCCGCCGGTATCGCGATAGAGACAATAATGATCGCCTTGGTATAGTTGCGCTCCCCCGCACCACCCGACACGCCGCCGGAACCACCCGCACCTGGTCTAACAATTTCCTGACTCATATACTGGTATTCGTTTTTTTTGGCTTCCTGCTAAAATACACGACGCCAAGCGCCGTCCCCAACAGAATGATGATAATAGGCACCAACAACGGACGCAGCTCCCCAAACAAAGCCGGCTTATGCTTCCTGTCCTTCTCCAGCATGATAAAAACCAGGTCGTCTGCCAGCCTGGCCACCGCCGCCGTATCCGTGCCGTGATAGTATCCCCTGATAACCCTGTCTTTGTCCAACAAGGCAATATAGTCCGTATGAACAAAGTTCGAATCGACGCTGACGCTATCCTGTAAACCCAGCTTAAGCTCATTCAGCGCAAAATCATAGATGGTCTTCTTAGGACCCGTCAGCAGCCACCACACATCGGAATTGATCCCGTAATGATCGGCATATTTCTTCAGGGCCAGCACCGAATCATGCGCCGGGTCCACCGTCAGCGAAAGGAATTGAACAAAGCTGGTATCCACCCCCTTCATGTTGTCCCTTTGCTTTAGCCCATCCTGGAGATGCCGCATATTCTTCGTCAGGATCGGACAGATACTCGCACAATGAGTAAAGAAAAAGTCGATCACCACCACCTTTCCTTTCAGCTGATCGAGATTTATCGTCTGCCCCAGCTGATTCTGCAACGAAATATTAGCGACCTTATGCCAGACCGTATCAGTCATCTCCTTGCCATCCTTCATGACGGTGACGACCGAGTCAGGAAAGAAACGACCGGGCATCGGCACACTATACTGCCTGGCGATCATGTAAAAGAAGAGTGGTATCACCACCGCAATACATATGGCCAAAAGCGCTTTCTTACTCACTGTAAACTGTTTGAATTAAAAAAACCATCGCCAGTAGCGATGGTTTAAATATTATTTCTTCGCCACAATATATATGTTATTCCGGTGACCCTGGCTTCTTCGCCGCAGGCTCTTCCGCAGGCGCCTTTACCTGGCTCTGCTCTGCATGATGCCGGTCATAACGGTTGCGCAGTTCACGGTATGAATTACCCTCATAAAGAAAGGCAATGATAAACCAAACAAACAACAGCGCCGTGATACCAATGGTCATGATCAGGTTCTTCAGCTCATGACGCAGGTGCATGAACTCTGCGATGATATAAAAGGCCTTGGCACAGGTCAGGATCAGATAGATCCCGTTCAGCACATACTTAGGCGGAAACCCCGTCTTCAGGTGAATAGTAGCCAGGATCAGCTCTACCATGGTAATCCCCAGCAGGAGCCAGAAGGTCCTCCAGATCGGTTTGGTGTCGAAGTGCGCTACTGGTGCGTGGCCGTGGCTGGTTGATGTTTGAATATCAGACATAAATAAGATTATTTGAAGTTTTGAACGCCTAAAGTAAATAAAAACAAGTGAATACAAATACCCATACCAGGTCTACAAAGTGCCAGTACAAACCAGCCTTCTCGATCATCAGGTAATGACCCCGTTTTGCAAAGTCGCCCCGGATATTTTTGATCAGCATGATGCAATTGATGATCACCCCGGAGAATACATGGAAACCATGGAAACCCGTGATAGTAAAGAAGAAGTTCGTAAAGTTAGTAGAAGAAACAGAGCCATCCGCATTCGGGAAAGGATTCCGTCCCCACCAGGCGCCTTCGCCATGAAGATGCGTCCACTCCCAGGCCTGGCAGCCCAGGAAAGCAAAACCACCTATGATCGTCAGGATCATCCACTTCGTTACAGCTTTTTGATCGTTGTTATGTCCGGCAGCTACAGCAAGTACCATCGTTACCGAGCTCATGATCAGTATAAAGGTCATCAGGCTCACAAATACCAGCGGCATATGCGTATCACCCATGCCAGGGAAAGCACGGAATACTTCATTTGGATCAGGCCAGCCATTGCTGGCAAAACGGATAGAACCGTAAGAGATCAGAAAAGCGCCAAAGGTAAAGGCATCACTCATCAGAAAATACCACATCATCAGTTTCCCATACTCCACGTTGAAGGGGCTCTTCCCGCCACTCCACCATTTCTGACCTGCCGGTACTGCTTGTGCCATGTTGTTATTTTAGTTGGTTTGCAAATTTATTTAACTAAACTGAATATTTGAATTGCGTCAAAAAATAACTCGACTCCGTCCAGTTAGTTTATGAACATAAAGAAAACGAGCAAATAGATCCATAACAGGTCTACAAAATGCCAGTAGGTGCTCATCAGCTCCACCGGCACGCTGTTATAGCTCCGGACCTTCGAGGCAAACGCCTTTATAAACATCACTATCAACGCCAGGATCCCTCCCAGTACATGCACCGCATGAAGGCCCGCAATGATATATAAGAACTGCCCGCCGCCAGAGCCCTTGAACGTAATCCCCGTATTCCAGATCTGACGAAAACCCGTCCACTGCAGGACCACGAAAAGAATCCCCAGTATCGCCGTCGTAGTCAGAAGATTGCGATAACGCTGCATCTCCCTTTCCTTAAAGGCTTTCAAAGCCATCTGGATCGTAAGGCTGCTCGTCAGGATGACAGCAGTCGAATACCAAAAAGCCTTGGGGATCGAAAAAGTCGTCCAGCCCGGTTGATCCCTCTTCACCACATATGCGCTGGTCAATCCGGCAAACATCATGATAATGCTGCCCAGCGCTACCCATAACGTAAATTTATGGGGATGTATTTTCTTTCGTTGTTCGTTCACAGTTTCCTTAGCTTCAATTGATTGTATCATGATTCCTCCTACTGTTCAGTTTTCTTTAAGATCACACCGTTTTATTAGCCAGCAACGCGAGCAATACCACCGGTAAGTAGATATAGCTGCCGAACATCACCCTCCTCGCGGCTTTCACGGTCATTTCTCTGTACAGCCGCACACATACTCCCACCATGAACAAATTAGCGATGGTCACAACCACCAGGCTTATTATCCCGCTCATGCCCGTAAAGTAGGGTAGTATACCTACCGGCAACAGAAGCAGGGAATAGATTACCGCCTGTATGGCGGAATACTTTGTCGGCCCTTCATTGGACGGCATCATCTTAAAACCCGCCGCCGTATAGTCCTTGTGCGCAATCCAGGCAATAGCCCAGAAATGCGGGAACTGCCAGAAGAACTGCAAGGCAAACAACACCCATCCGCCGGCACTCAGGTCATCATTTCCCGCCGCCCAGCCGATCAGACAGGGCAGACTGCCCGGAATAGCCCCGACAAGAACGGAAATGGAGCTGACCTTCTTCAGCGGAGTGTAGATAAAAGCATATACAAACAAGCTGAACGCCGACAGAGCCGCCGTCAGATAGTTGAAATGCGAAAGGATCAGCACTCCCCCTATACCCGCCACTACGGCAAAAGTCCAGGCTTCCTGCACACTCATCCGCCCCGAAGCTACAGGCCGGTTGGCCGTTCGTTTCATCATGGCGTCGGTGTCTTTCTCCACGATCTGGTTTATCGTATTGGCACTGCCCGTTACCAGCAGACCACCCAGAAAAAACAGCCCCATCGCGGCCCAGTCAAATTCCTTGACTTTCGGTGCCAGCAAATAACTGATCAGGGCGGAGAACACGACCATGAAGCTGAGATTGAACTTGATCAGCAGTTTGTAATCCTGCAATTTGCCGGCAAATTTTAAAGAACTCGGTTGCTTCACGGTCTCCTCCATAACTATTTTATGTTTTTCAAGCAAAGGAACGCCATGGGCGTTCCTTTACGATGGGAATGTAACCCACATCCCCTATAAGTTGCTATCAATGGGCACTTTCATTGCTACCCAATGGTTCTGTCTGCGGAATAAAGTCACGTCCATCCTTCGCATAGTCATAAGGCCAGCGATGAACTTCGGGGATCTCGCCGGGCCAGTTGCCATGCCCGGGACGGATAGGCGCTGTCCATTCGAGCGTCGTGGAATCCCAGGGATTTTTTGTCATTACCCTTCTGCCCTTGAAGATGGAATAGAAGAAGTTAAAGACGAACAGCAGCTGAACGGCAAATACGATCATAGCTACCGTCGAAATGAACCGGTTCAGACCACCAAACTGGTTAAAAGAGATCCAGTTGCTGTAATCCAGATAACGACGTGGCATACCAGCAAGACCTTCATAGTGCATCGGCCAGAAGATCAGGTAGGCACCGATCAATGTGATCCAGAAGTGGATGTAAGCCAGCGTATTGTTCATATAACGGCCGTACATTTTCGGGAACCAGTGATAGATGCCGGCAAACATGCCGAGAATACCCGATACACCCATTACAATGTGGAAGTGGGCGATCACAAAATACGTATCATGCAGCTGGATATCCAGCGTAGAGTTACCAAGGAAGATACCGGTCAATCCACCGGAGATAAAGGTGCTCACAAAACCAATCGCAAAAAGCATGGCCGGAGTGAACCGGATATTACCACGCCACAGCGTCGTCAGCCAGTTAAATACTTTAATGGCCGAAGGGACGGCGATCAGCAGGGTCAGCAGTACGAATACCGATCCCAGGAACGGGTTCAGACCCGTTACGAACATATGGTGCGCCCATACAAGGAAGGCAAGAATAGCAATGGCGAACATAGAGCCGACCATGGCCATATAACCAAAGATCGGTTTGCGCGCATTGACGGACATGACCTCACTCACCAGACCCATCGCAGGTAAGATAATGATATACACTTCCGGATGACCTAAGAACCAGAACAAATGCTGATACAGGATAGCGCTGCCACCTTCATTGGGGAGAGCCTTACCGGTCGTCGCGAGGAAGATATCGGAAAGATAGAAGCTGGTGCCACCATGACGGTCGAACAGCAGCAGGATAAAGCCAGACAACAACACGGGGAAGGACAATACACCCAGGATCGCTGTAAAGAACAGCGCCCAGATAGTCAGCGGCAGACGCGTCATGCTCATGCCCTTCGTACGCATATTTAGCACAGTAGAGATATAGTTCAAACCACCCAGAAGAGAAGAGACTACGAACATCGCCATAGAGATGATCCACAGGTCCATACCCGTCTTCGATCCTTCAGAAGCATCCCCGAGGGCGCTGAGCGGAGGGTACGAGGTCCATCCGCCGCTGGCAGGACCAGTCTCGATGAACAGGGAAGACATCATTACAATGCTGGCTCCAAGGAAGAACCAGTAAGACAGCATATTCAGCATCGGAGAGGCCATGTCACGCGCACCGATCTGCAAAGGGATCAGGAAGTTGGCAAAAGTACCGCTCAACCCGCCCGTCAACACAAAGAATACCAGGATGGTACCGTGCATTGTCACCAGGGCATAATAGAACTCCGGCTGGATCTGTCCACCCTTGGCCCATTTGCTCCCCAGAATGTCTTCCAGGAATTGAAAGTGGGTATCCGGATATCCCAGCTGGAGACGGAACAATACAGACATAAGACCACCGATAATAGCCCAGATCATCCCCGTAATCAGGAACTGCTTGGCAATCATTTTGTGATCCTGGCTGAACACATATTTCGTAATGAAGGATTGATGGTGATGACCATCATGCTCATCATGATGCGTATCATGCGAGATTCCCGCTTCAGAATGTCCGTGTAATGTTGCTTCGTTGCTCATTAGAAAAATTCGTTTATTGGATACTTACTTATTTTGTTGCTACTACACTTGCCGCTACTGGTGCCGGCGCCACACCCGCTGTCTTCGTGCTGTCTGTCTTCACAGGAGCATTAGGGTCCTTGTCAGGGAATACCTGCACATAGTTGGGTTTTTGCTTAGCCAGCCAAAGAATATATTCCTCACGCGTTACCACTTTGATGATGCCACGCATCGTATAGTGACCTCTTCCGCACATCTGATCACAGGATATTTCATATTCAAAGTCCGGATTGCCAAGCTTCTTCTTCATTTCATCCGTAGTAAACTTAGGCGTAAACCACAGGGTGGTCGGCGTGCCCGGTACAGCATCCATTTTCTGCCGGAAATAAACCAGACCTACGTCATGGATCACATCGCGCGAATTGATGATCAGCTTTACAGGCTGGCCCTTGATGATATACATCTCATTGCCTACGACAACATCGTCATGTGTACTCGCATCGTCCCAAAGCAGACCGAGGGCATTGTTGTCCACGTCGGTAATATTCTTATAGTATTTCTTGCCAAAAACCTTGTCATTACCGGGATAGCGGAAGATCCAGCCAAATTGTTTGCCCGTAACTTCTACCTGCAATGAATTCTCAGGAGCTTCACCGGTGATCCGGAACCAGTAGAAGAGACCAAAACCTACCAGCACGGTCAGCGCAATGGCGGGTACTACCGTCCAGATCACTTCCAATTTGTTATCATGCGGGAAATAGTGTGCCTTCCTCTTTTCTGAATACTGGTATTTGTAAGCAAACCAGAAAAGCAGGATCTGTGTGAGAACAAACACGATACCCGTGATCGCAATGGTAATATACATCATGGTGTCGATCTGCTCGCCGTGTACGGAAGCGGACTCACCAAGGATCTTTCCCCTGTACAGCTCATTACACCAATATACCCCGATCAATCCCAATACAAGGAAGGCGATCATCAGGAATCCATTGACGCGGTTGTTCTGCTCAAAATTCTTCTTTTCTCCTTTCAGTACACCGACATACTCACTGGCCTTCGCGATCTGGAAAGTGATCAGGAAGCCGAACAAAAAGATTAGTATTATAAAAAACGTTGACATGGTATTTAAAAGAATTTTAAGTATGATGGATAATACTTTCTTTCAGGAAAGGATGATTTTTTGACAGGAGCGGGAACTTGGCTAAAACCCTGCCCGCCTGCCACATGATCAATCCTACAAATCCCAGCGCGATACCAAAATCGAACAGGTTCAGCGGGACGTGCTGGGGACTGGTGGTGCCAAAGACCATCTGGTAAGAATCCAGCCAGTGACCGAATATCAAAAGTACGGACATAAACGTTACCGTAGCATAGTTGCGCTTGGAGCTGCGTTTCATAAAGATCAGCAGGGGAGCGAGGAAGTTGATGATCAGGTTCAGATAGAAGATCCCCATATAGGCGCCTTCAAAACGGGTCTTGAAGTAAATGGTCTCTTCAGAGATATTCGCATACCAGATCAGCATGAACTGGTCAAACCAGAGATAGGTCCAGAAGATAGAGAATGCGAACTGGAACTTACCCAGGTCATGCAGATGCTCCTGGTTGACATATTCCAGGTAACCCTGATTCTTCAGATATACCACAAACAGCGAGATGAGAGCTATACCCGCCACGAACGTACTGGCGAAAGTATACCAGCTGTACATCGTAGAGAACCAGCGGGCATTGAGACTCATCAGCCACAGCCAGGGAGTAACAGAGGCGACGGTAAGTGCAAACCATACGATAAATATCGCAGCCCATACCGTATTCTTAAAGATGTATTTTTTTGCTTCTGCAATAGTGAGAGTAGTGTCGTCGATCGAACGGGAAAGAGCACGCAATTTATAACCCAGTGCTGCCCAGAGACCGATAGTCAGGACCGTGTAAATAGTAAAGAAGGTAGGGGAAAGAAATCCACTCTTTCCTTTGAGCGCTTCGTCATGCGCAACCACATCCTTATCGAGCCATTCGTAAATCAATGTCTTATGGCCGAATACCAGGCACATCAGGATAACAAAGGTTATTGCTCCGATCGGAATGACAGATGCGGCAAGGGCTTCCGTCACACGACGAAACGAGATCTGGAATCCGGCCCAGGCCAGTGATGTTGCAGCAAAGAAGAACATGGCGGCATTCACGACCAGCAGGAAGTATACGCTGTTCTGCAGCAGGGCCGACCAGAAGCGTGTGTTCTGCTCCGGCGTACCATTGCCATATAGTATAAATCCGATGATCAGGGAAAGTACTCCGACTCCCATCAACCCCATTGTCCACTGTTTGTATCGGCCGGGTATTTCAAAATGTTCTTTAATGGATGCCATTCGACAATGATTTAGTGTGTTCTTTATTTTTTTGCTGCTGTTGAATCGGAAGTCGCCGCCGCGCTGCCACCCGCCGGACCGCCAGCGCCGCTCTGACTTGCGGCGCCAGTCCGGCTTCCAGACTGTTTAGATTTAATATAAGCAATCACCATCCAGCGCTGTTTGGTATTGATCTGGGAAGCATAGCTGCCCATCTTGTTCTTTCCGTAAGTGACAGAGTAGAACATTTGCCCTTCAGGCATAGACTCATACTTCTTGTCACCTACCAGCGTAGCCGGTTTAGCCGGGAAAGGACCGTCGCCGCCCTTGTACAAAGGACCATTGCCATCCAGCTTCGGACCATGACAGATCCCGCAGTTCACCAGGTAGAGACGCTCGGATTCCACCGTGTCTATAGATGTCAGCGGATTCTTTACCTGCCTGGAAGCGGCATAGTTGGTAGTGTCACCATCCTTATCTTTTGCCAGCAGGAAAGGGAAAAGCTCGCCTCTCTTGATAGTGCCCGGTACCGGTGTATTGCTGAAGTGGATGCCCTTCTTAAGCCATTCCGCCTTTTGCTCTTCCGTAACGGAGTAGGTCTCTACGGCCCTGCTATACGCCATGTCAGGCATATAGACCTTGCCGGGAGTGCGCTGGACCTCGCTGCTGCAGCTAACCGCAAAAGTCACTGCTACTATGATACACGATAAGATGAATACTTTTTTCATGCTTTATATACTTAAGCTTACGCTAATACATTTCCTTGGTGTTCAAATGGTGTTTTATCCTTATCATAACGTCCCAGCCACCAGCCGGTCTCGGCAACCTGCGTGTTGATGCCCACCGCTCCGACGCTTTGCAGGAAAGCCGTTACTTCCGCTTCGTTCGTCTTTTCCGTACACTCGATCACCATCGTAAACTGATCATCCGTGCTGCGAAGGTTGAAATGATGTCTGCGTACAAAAGGCGCCAGCTGACAGAGATAACAAAAGGTCAGTACCATCCCTACCGCAGAGAACAAAACGGTCAGCTCGAATGTAATAGGTATCCACGCGGGCAGATCGAAGTGTGACTTACCACCGATATTGACAGGCCAGTCGCTGTTGAAGATCCAGCCAATACAGCTCAGAGCTGTCGTAGTACCAGTGATCCCGTAAATGAACCCGGCGGTATGCAACGATGTTTCCCTTAAGCCCATTGCATGATCAAGACCATGGATGGGCATCGGCGTATAAACGTCGTGCAGCTTGTAGCCTGCAGAACGGACCTTCTTAACAGCGGGGAACAGCACTTCCTCGTCCGTAAAAACCCCTACAACAAATTTTTTAACTGCCATACTATTTAGCTTTTAGCTCTTATTATTCAGATTCCTATCCACCCTAGTGGGTATGTGCATATTTATGCGCAAACTCTTCCACAGATTCCTTCTCGATAACATCCATTTTATCCTTATAGCTTTCTCCGGCCTTCTTCAGGATATGCTTGATCTCAGCTACCGCAATTACAGGGAAGAATTTCGAGAACAGGAAGTAACACGTGAAGAACAGCCCGAAAGTCCCGACGTAAAAACCCACTTCCCAAATGCTCGGAGCATAATAAGTCGACCAGCTGCTGGGCAGATAATCCCGGTAGATAGACGTTACGATGATCACAAAACGTTCAAACCACATCCCGACATTCACCAGCACCGACATAAAGAAGGTCACGGTGAGATTGCGACGCATTTTGCTGAACCAGAAGATCTGCGGAGAAAGTACGTTACAACCCATCATCAGGTAATAGGCCCAGCCATAAGGGCTGAAGATGTTGACCCTGTTCTGTGCAAAAGCCCAGCCTTCAAATTTATTCTGACCATACCAGGAAATGAACAGCTCGGTCAAATAGGCGATACCTACGATGGAACCGGTCAATACAATTACCTTATTCATTACCTCGATATGCTCCAGGGTGATATAGTCTTTCAGACCCAGCACCTTCCGCGTAACCAGCAGCAGGGTTTGCACCATCGCAAAACCGGAGAAGATGGCACCCGCAACGAAGTAGGGAGGGAAGATAGTCGTATGCCAGCCGGGGATGACCGAGGTGGCAAAGTCAAAAGATACTATCGTGTGTACAGACAATACAAGAGGAGTACTCAACCCTGCCAGCACCAGGGACAGGGCCTCGTGACGCTGCCAGTGCTTGGTCGAACCGGACCAGCCGAAAGCGGCGACACCGTAAAAAGCCTTTCTCCATTTCAGCTTGGCGCGATCCCTCACCGTTGCCAGGTCGGGCAGCAGACCCGAATACCAGAACAGCAGTGATACGGTAAAATAAGTAGAGATGGCAAACACGTCCCACAACAGCGGAGAGTTGAAGTTGGGCCAGAGAGGTCCACGCGTGTTCGGGTAAGGCATGATAAAGAAACACAGCCAGACACGACCCATATGCCAGATAGGGAACTGACCCGCACACATAACGGCAAAGATGGTCATGGCTTCCGCAGCACGGTTGACACCGGTACGCCACTGCTGACGGAACAATAACAGGATCGCGGAGATCAGCGTACCAGCGTGACCGATACCGACCCACCACACGAAGTTGGTGATATCCCAACCCCAACCGACGGTCCTGTTCAGATTCCACTGACCAACCCCGTATATAACCTGGTAGGTCACCGATATAATACCGATAAGAAGACACACAACGGAGATGATAAACCCTATCCACCAACTGCGGGTCGGTGCGGCCTCAATCGGACGTATGATATCTTCCGTAACCTGGTGATAATCCTTAGTTCCATCGACCAGCGGAGCTCTTACCTGTGATTCGTACCTTAATGATGACATATTAGTTTAGCTTTTGCTATTAGTTAAAACCAATTCGATGTTGCTATGAATGCTTTTCAGCTACTGTTTTTTCCTCGCCTGCTTCCTCTGCGCCATATACTTCTTCTGTATGACGAACCTTTGCCAGATAGTTGATATTTGGCAGTGTGTGTACTTCCTCGATAACATGGAACAGACGCTGTGCATGGTCCGCACGGGTAGTGCTGATCAGGCTCTTGCTGTCGTTGGCATTGCCAAAGACGATAGCATCCGTTGGACAAGCCTGCTGGCAGGCTGTCTGGATGTCTACCATGTCTTCCAGTACCCTGTTCTCCCTTTTGGCCTTCAGCTTGCCTTCCTGGAGACGCTGTGCGCAGAATGAGCACTTTTCCATCACACCACGGCTGCGGACAACTACGTCGGGGTTCAGCACCATACGCGTCAGGTCGTCGTTCATCTGGAACACGGCCGGATCGAGCTTGCCCACCGCCGTCTGATCTTGGTTATTCGGGAAGCTGTCTGCACCCGTATAGTCAGCCCAGTTGAAACGACGTACTTTATAAGGACAGTTGTTAGCGCAATAGCGGGTTCCGATACAACGGTTGTAAGCCATCTGATTCATCCCTTCCGAACTGTGGTTGGTGGCATTCACCGGACAAACGTTCTCACATGGAGCATTGTCACAATGCTGGCAAAGCATGGGCTGGAAAACGACCTGGACATCGTCCGGGTTATCCAGCTTGCCGCCTGGCGTGGAGTAGTAGCGGTCGATACGAAGCCAATGCATGTCGTGGAAACGCAGCACTTCGCTCTTGCCTACTACCGGAACATTGTTCTCTGCATGACAGGCCACCACACAGGCGCCACAGCCAAAGCAGGAGTTCATGTCGATCGACATACCCCACTTGATACCGGGTCTGTCATAGGTAGGATACAGCGTACCCTGTTTGTCAAAGTTCTCGACACCGCCAAAAGGTTTCAGTTCCTTCTCACGCTCTTCCAGAACAGTAGAAGGATTCTTTTTGAATTCATCCAGGGTCAGCTCCTTCACCACTTCCGTACGACCTTCATAGCCGTTGTGGGTCTGCGTCTGAGCGACCTTATATTTTTCTTCTGTCTTTTCAAAGCTTGCATCCGCGCCAAACCAGTCTACCGTCGTACCGTTGAAGCTCATCAGCGGGAAGGCGTTCTTGCCGACGCCGTTGCCGCTGCCATCATTGCCGGCAGCAGCTCTGCCGATATAGTCAGCAGTATTCTTTGGATCAGCGCTCTTACGGCCATAACCGACAGCAATACCGATCACTTCATTATGTGTGCCCGGAATGATCACTACCGGTAAGGTCAGCTCTTTTCCGTTTACTTTTACCTTGATCACCTGTTTCTCAGGGAATACTTCATAGCCATCTGCCTGACGACGATCGGAAAGATCGAGATTCCATTGTTTCTTGGCGAGATCAGGAGAGACGACAGCATAGTTGTCCCATGTTGCTTTGGAGATAGGATCAGGCAGTTCCAGCAGCCAGGGGTTGTTTGCCTGGGCACCGACGCCGATACCAACCTTCTGATACAGTACGACCTCATAAGCACCACCCTTCTTGCCCGTAGCCAGCGCAGCAGCAGCGTCGCCGGTTTTTGCAGCGTTAAAGGAAGCTCCGCCGGTAGCAGGAGCAGCAGATTCGACTACACCATCCTGCAGTGCTTTTTCGTAGGCTTCGATGCCTCCGAGCTTGCCGATCCAGTATTGTTTGAAATAGGCTTCGTAAGTAGTAGCACTACCACTCCATTTCAGCAGGTTGTCTTCAAAAGGCCTGGTCTTGAAAAGAGGAGCGATAGTAGGCTGAAGGAAAGAATAAAATCCGGGTTTAGGTTCTGCATCACCCCAGCTTTCGAGGAAATGAGGAGCAGGCAGCGCGAACTTGACCAGCTCGGTCGTTTCATCCAGGCGATCGTTAAAGGAGACAGATACTTTTGTCTTCTTCAAACCGGCTTTGAATTTCTCCGCATCGAAATAGTCATATGCAGGGTTCACTCCGTATACCAGCAATGCGCCAATCTTGCC